>JGI24159J19872_10003923_pt1 | contig 18823 bp, 13 predicted proteins | sample Ectturendosymbi4_FD_19872 | JGI IMG/M metagenome (IMG submission 19872) | reverse complement strand
GCCGTGTATTGCGTTCTCCCCGCTACAATCCTCGACGTTCCTGTACACGCGCGACAATCGCACAATGCGGCCCTCGTTGTTACGTCACAGTGACGACGACATTCTGCGTTGCGTCTCTGATGTCATCAGTCCGAAGTCGTTAGCAGGCCTACTTTTAATCAAACGCCGTCTTTCCGGCCTCGGTAATCCACCAATCACAAGCTAGTACGTCATCATCAGGCATCTGGTTGTTTTGGACGATGCTATTATGACGCGCGGTCTCAGAGTCTGTTGACATTGTTTGAGTTTTGCTTTTTCTAGAATTTTTTGCACTTTTTCATAGTAAGAATTTTTGTACGCGAAACCAAACTTCTTCATGCGAACAATATCTTTCTCGAAATCGAAGCTTTGCCTTCTGATACATCACTACATCAATCCCGCGATCGGAAGTCTCCGTAATAATTCAAATGATGCTTATTTTTTGGAGTCGGCTTTGTAAGCAAAAGCGACACCACCTCCCACGTCGTTTAACAACCCGTTGACAAGCAAATATAAGCAAATAAGTGTGGGAACAAAGAAACAATTTGCAACATCGTCCATTCACAGTGAAGCGAAATTTTGACCTGATTAAATAAATCTCCTACATTTGGTTAGACCTATTGTGCATGATTTTGTTGGTTGATGGTTTTTGATTTTAGACGATGCCTTTGTGCGATTAGATGTTCCATCGTGGACTGTGGTTCTTAGTGTGAAAGCTGGTTCGTCTGTTTCCAAGTATTCGACGTCGCATGGTAGTTTCGGTTCTTGCCAGTTTTTCCTGTTACCAAATCGCTTTATTCAATCCCACAGTGTTTCCAATCAGTTTTCCTCTGGCCTGTATAGTTTCAAAGTAGTACTCGCTTGCACATTTTGTAAACCTTTTTCGCAATCCGACACCTGACGATAGTATTTCATATCGAACAAATCAATTTGGAGAGTATTTTTGATGGACGTGAGAAACTAGGAGCACAGTCGTCCAGCGAGCAACCGGCAGCAGAAGCCTCTGGTGTCGGAGCCTTCACAAGTTTTGCAACTCTTCAAAACCAATTTGCATTTTCGTCGCCATCTTGTAAAAGCGCACGGTTGAAACTCAGGTGCTCAAGATACAGTTGCGTCCAAGTACTTCTTGCATCCCCCCCTCCCGCTAACCGTCTCCATCAGGGCAGTAACCAGGGGGGGCGCAAGGGGGACGAAACCTCCCTAGAAAAACTTTTCGCCCCCCTGGAAATATGTGTTGGACATTTTTTAAAAATATTCCACATAGTTCAAAAAGTTTGGGCGCCTCTCGGAAAATTCTTCGCCCGTCCTGGTGTCCCAAGCTGGTTAAGGGTCTAGTCTCCATCTGCTGTAGCATCGTGAAATGGGGGTTGCGAAAAAATGCTCGTGCTTGTGCCTAACTTTATTTACATCAAAATGTGCGATTTTATTTATTTATTTATTGTGCTTTTAATTAATTTTTTGTCTATAATTCTGACATTAGTGCTTCAGTTCTAACCACGTTGCAGCAATTGCTGACCTAATGGTGTATTTGCATAGAACATGATTGTTTAACCTTAGCTCCGACTAACACTGTGATTATTATAATGATAAAATTATATCATTCGCTATTTTGCAAATGATATTGGTTTAAAATATTGACATTTTATCACATGTGAAGAAGCCACTCTTGAAAGGTTTTTGTCGTATTCCCATTGGATGACGACGACCAACTCACACGACTCACAACGTCACAGACCCCGAGGATTTCCGCCATTGGTTGCTTTTCTGAGCGGAGCAGCAACTGAACCAATCGTTGCTGACCTCCGCACACGAAGGCCATCTTTACTCCTGCTGCTTTGCCGCACTCGTGCTCCACCTGACCCTCTTGACTGTGAACTTTTTCTCTCCACAGCAAAGTATCAGCTTCGAGATGGAAACTAATTTGCGGTCGTCTCTGCTCGTTTAGGTTCACTACAAAAGAACTCTTCACATACTCGTTTGTTAAAAAACTTAGTTTTCTTTCCACTTTATGCATTTTTATGTTGTCATTGATGGATTGCTTGGTGTTGGGTTTGTATTTTAGGAAATCGCTCAACGGGGTTGAAAGACGTCCAAGAAACTTTGCATATCCACCGAAAATGTTCCTTACCACGCGCAGTGGAAGAGCACAGCTGCGTAGTTTCAATCCTTTGCTGAAATATTAATTTGTTCTTTCAGGAAACTGTAACTCGCGCTCAAGAAATGTACACCGGCCGTGTTAACAGTATTTATGGAAAGGGATTAATCTACATCAATGTCTTTTTTGCTCTATTGTGCATTGGATGACCTAGGCCCGTAACCAGGTTTTAAAGTTTGGGGGGAAAATACTATTTGGAGGGGAAAGATTTTAGTTTTTATTATATGTTTGAAGCAATTGTTTCTGGGCACAAAATAGTTTGCGTGTCACTTCCCCTGAATGCCCCCCCCGTGGCTGCAGGCCTGGGATGACCCAAAAGGCAACCATGGTTTCAACACAGCATAAGGACAGCGTCTATCAAAACGAATCCTTGCGCAGTAATGAATGAAATCCTGCGATGTTTACCGAGTATATATTTCGCTTGCTGAGCAGACATCTTCAGGTCTTAGTTTGTTTTTTAATGGATTTACTCGAACGAGTGCTATATTTGTTCAGTAAACTCACGTTCAGATTTAGAAGACAATTGCAAATATTTTCGAAAAATTATTGCATAAAGAGCAAGAGCTGCGAATGTTTTCGTGAGCTTTAAAATTTACAAGAAAATCGTCGCAGTGTCTACACAAAGTGCTGCTGGTATGAAAAAGGGGATTTTATTTTGCTTCGTCTCCCACAACAAACACTAGAGAAACGCTGTTGGTACCGTCAATATAAAGCGCTTGGCGTTCGTGTTTTAAAACCGGGGGGGAGGTTTCGTGCAAACAATACATCACCGGTTTTCTCGAGGTTCCAACTCGCTTGCGGACACTTATATCTTGGACTTGCTTTTCCGCTCGTTTATGATGCATTTATACAAAACCTTTGACGTAAATCACTTCAGGTTCGGTGCTTTATTCCACTGTTGTGTGTGAGGTGGTCTTCCACGTACTTTTTGTAGCTTGCACTAACCCTGTGATCTTCTATTGTGTATTTTTCTAATATAAAAGTGTCTGCGTGCTGGCATTTATTCTGTGCGTTGCAGCCTACTCTTCACCACCTTAAAATTGGATTATTAATGAGTATTTTCCGCCTTGTGAGGTCTTTTAAATGAATCTCCTGCTTCTGGCAACTTGCCCAAAAACAAAATCTAGTTTTCACACCAAAACTTCAGGAAAAGCCATGGCTAAAGGAACGCCAAAACAGTGGTTGTTTTTATCCAGAAAATACGGTTGATATTGTATTTGTCGATGTAGTAACAGGGAATTCCTCGCTTTTTGGAAGTCGACCAAGTCGTTCTCAAACCCCATACAAACCCAGGCTGCGTCTTTGTACCAGTGTTGCGGATTCGGAGGTAAAATATCCAACTCCTTTCTAAAATTTCCGACTCCTTAACGTCAAGGGAATGAAAATTTGCTGTTAAAAACAATGGAAATCGTGGTGCACTGCAAAAAATATCTGTTTCAACAAAAGTTTCATGAAAAATTGTACCATTTCAACAAGAATTTGTTATTTAGGAGTGTGATGTAAAAAATAATCTAATTGGACATCCGGAGTCGGACAAAAAATCCGACTCCAACTCCCAGTGTTGTTAGGAATCCAACTCTACCCAAAAAACTCCCACTCTGCAATCCTGATTTGTGCAGCAGTGAATGAGACTGAAGATCAGCATGACAAGTGTGGTCCAACTGCCAACTGCAGGCCGCATGTGGTCCGTCACAGCGTTTTCAGTGGCTCGCAGAAGCATTCAGGACAAGTCTTCCAATCTGAAATTTGTTGAACGTTTGGCGTTAATGTTGTCTCACTGAATTGCTTGCGCTGAATAAGCAGCATTTGCCCATGAACAGAATCGAAGCCAGGAGACTTTCTGTTTCTATAGAGGGTTTTAACAGCTATCTAGCTCTATCGGCTGGCGATTATTGCTGGAAAAATCCGAGCCTCTAAATCCGCTTTTGTGGCCCAATTTTGAAGATTAAATGGCTTGCAATAATTTTCAAAATACTGCTCTATTTTTTAATTTTTTTAATACGCCGCCACCACCTCATGTCCATGATAATTAATGGATTACATGGAATTGATTAAACTTACACAAACAAAAACTTCGTGTCTTTACTTATTGATAAGCCATCTTAATTAGCCTACTGAAGTAAAAATGTGGCAGTTCCAACAAGCATTGTTTACAGGTTTCCTCTCTAGGTAAATAAAAGACTGCTACGCAAAGAACACTTTGTACTGATATGTTGTGTTGTTATTTGCATTGCAGTGTATGAACTTGGGGATAGCAATAGAAAAATCGATAATCATAATTTAAAAATACTCAAAACATTTATTTCAAAAACATTTTCACATTGAAATCAGAAAGACACATTTCATTGGATGCATTTGAAAGCACATTGCACAAATTTCAAGCACAAACGTGGTAAGTATGTATGTACAATTCATCGATATTTACGACCTGGACGTTTTTAAGGAAAACTATACCCTTGTTTGCAATCGCCAAGCCGCGACACACGACAAGCGAATAAAATCTGTACCTGGCACGGGTCTATAAAACCAACGATTTAATGCACGTGTAAGTTTATAGTAAGTCATTGAAAGCATAAAATGCGTTGCTCTACGTCAGGGGCCTCCAAACTACGGCCAGAGAAGCCATTTCACCCGGTCGCAGAGACATTTTGTCAGTAATGAAAAAATAATATATCTACGAAACATTTGTCAATTTGGTATAATGCAACATAAGCCAAGCAATCAGAATGCGTGAGGTCTCAGGCCCTTGAACTGTTGTGCAGTAGCTTATTTGAGCCTTTAACAAAAAAGTTTGAAGACCTCTGCACTACGTGAAAGGCCAATGAAGATTTAAGCATAATGTTTAGTTCAAATGGCCAGCTTACATCAAGAAAAAGAGAGCAAATATTTAACTGTTTAATTCGTTGACTTCATATCGAGGCCTCGCATTAGGAAAAACTGGAACTGCAAACACACCACAAGGCATGAACATGATTCCATGTAACCTCACACCAGTACCGCAGCCAAGAAGTTCGTTCGGGAGGGGCCAGCCAATCACGTCGTCAGTCACTGACGTCTTTCTAACAGTTGAAACTCGATACCAAGCACCAGTAAAAATCTTAGAAAGTTTGTTTCGCGGGTGGGGAGCATGGCCTCTTCGGCCTCATTCTGGCTGCGTCACTGCCTCACAGGGAAAACATTTACCACTCGATAAAGATGTGCTTCAGCCTCGTAAAATTTACAAAATTGAGAGATTCAACTTTTTCCAGCCGTGGATATCTGTTCGAACAGCACGTGTTGTAAAAAAGCTAAAGCATGCATCGAAAAGATGGAAATTTGTCTATTTTCTATATATATTGTTTTGTTTGTAGGTCATATTCGAGGTCCATATCACTTTGGTTAGTGGTAAGTTGGTAGACTTATACCTAAAATACGAAATATGTACACAACACAGAGGAAGGTTGCACTGAGCATTTATACATCGCAAGCAATGCCCAGAGCGAGCGAAAGAGAGGGTAAATGCTTGTAAAAAATAAGCAGTGATTACAAGTAGTAAACACGTGAACCATAGACGTACGACAAGGGATCTTGCGGGGCAGCAGTTCGCCAATCACTGTTACGATTATGAAACTCAGGCGAATCAGGTCAGCGCCATGTGAATATTCAGGAAAAGAATTTGTTTTCCTGGTNATGGAAAAACGTCACGACGAACAGGCTAGAATGACTTGCCAAGTTCAATGACTTGAGTTTTAAGCAGGACTGCGGAGTAGGAGGTTTGTGGGTGGAGTCGGATCAGACAATCCAATTAACGGATCCGACAATCCAATTAACGGATCCGACAATCCAATTAACGGATCCGACAATCCAATTAACGGATCCGACAATCCAATTAACGGATCCGACAATCCAATTAACGGATCCGATAATCCAAGTAACGGATCCGACAAGCCAATTAACGGATCCGACAATCCAATTAACGGATCCGACAATCCAATTATCCAATTGTATCACGCTCCTCAGTTAGATATCTCTGTTGAATTGGCACGCAGAAACGTTTGTTGAAACAGAGAATTTTGCTGTGCACCACGATTTCCATTGATCGCTAATTGCTAACAACCAAACTTCATTCCTTTTGTGTTGAGGTGTCGGAGTCAGAAATTTTGAAAAGGTCGGAGTCGGGAGTTGGAAAGGTCGGATATTTTATCTACGACTCCGCAAGCCTGGTTTTAAGTTGAGCTTCTGGAAGATTTTCAAATGGCCAAGAATGTGCACTAATCACAATTTTGAGTAATCCAGTGGTTCGAAACCTGTTTTTATTTCTTCCCTTAGTTTTTGGTATTTTGCAGAAATTAGCAGTAAATTTGAGAATTCACACCTGACTCGCAAGAAGAATCTTGATACCAATTGGCATAAAAAATCGGGCAGATTTTGTAATTATGGGAAGAGAAAACTGCTGCTTCATCCAAAGAGCCTATTTATACACCTATATTCTCAGCTATGTCTAAAACAAAAATATAATAAAATGAAAAAAACGTCACCACAACATCGCATTGAACTGTTTCACAGCAATTAACGGGTTTAGAAACCAGGTGAAAAACGAGTTTAGAGACACACGCGCTCTGTTACTCGAAATCAACTTTCAACCACTTTTGTATGATACCCAACTTATGTCACAGAGAAGCTGAATTATTTAAACAAGCCAAGATTTTTGGACGACCCCCTCCAAACGCCTGGTCTGGATCAGCCACTGACTTCATTGCACAAAGCTGCTTTAGAAAGCTCAGTAATTACGCAATGTTTTCCTGAAATTCAATGTCGCTGTTCTAAAAGTCTGCTTTAATCTCTGACGTGGCCAGGATTTTGATTGTGGACAGACAGACAGACAGACAGACAATTTTATTTAACATCTGAAAAATCAGATATCAGGTGGAGAGGGGGAAAAATGTTGTAACCTGTTGAATCTTCAGAAACAGTATTTAAGGCAAAATGAATTGCAAAAAGGAACACCTTACTTTCTGCACAGAACTTCCATCCATTGTTTTCGGAACCCAACTTTGATTCAAATGAACGTTTACGAAAATCCTGATCATTCTTTTCATAGTTTAGTACAGTTCTGTTTTTGAAATGGAGACGTCATGGACCCTTAAGTGATGCGCTCAAGTTTAATTCAGTTTTCATTCATCGGCCAACATTTCGGTGAATTCATCGTAGGTCAGATGACAACAAATGTTTTGAAAGCATTTGGGTTTTGCGATTCAGGCCACAATATGTCGACTGATCCTTCCAGTTGTTTTTGTGAAATGTTTTTTTTTGGATGAGACTTGCGTTGGAAATAAATCTTTCCAAAATGTATTTGGAACTATATTTTTCTGCGACATCCTGCAAATATGATGGGTCTATTCTTGCAGCTTGTACCTCGATTTTCCACGGGAAACGAGTCATTTGCTTCTTTCCTTGATTAAAACAGCGAACAGCTTCGTTGCTTCGTCCAGTTTTGAAATGACAGCGCGCTAAATCAAAACATCTTTTAAAATTCTTCCATCCCATGCAGTCCACTGATTTTAACCCATTAAACCAAAGTAGGGCTTTGTCGTAATTATTCATTTGATAATAANATTCAGCAATCACAAGGAAACAGCTCTCAATGTCATCAAAATAATCTTCGTTTTTTCCCGTCTCCCAAAAAATTTTCGCTTCCCAGAATTCCGCTATAGCTCGTTCAAAGTGTTTCATATGGAAATACCTATGTCCTCTCGTAAAATGCTCGCTGGCCAAGCAGTTGTTTGAGGAAAGACTTACTGACGCATTTTCAAACATTTCAAACGCATTACAAAGTTGTTCATGGTTATCATTAGTCATTGCATACACACATACAATCATCATCCAAGAGCAAAATAACCGGTTTCCATGAAAATCAGGTTCCCCAAGGTCTCTCCATATCATATTGGCTTTTGTGAAATAGGAAAATGCTTGCTCTTTTAAATGGTCCATTGTCACCCGATCTTCATTTTCGAAAGTATAAGCATTATCTCCCAACCCTCTTGCCAGGTAACACTGTCCAGAGAGAAACTAATTTTCGGCCGCCTGGTTGTCGTTCGGCGATCCAAGCAACAACTGCTTTCTGATATCCAGCTCTTTCGTGAACTTCCGGAGTCCTGCAGTATATTCCAGCATCATGCTTTTGCACAAACCGATCATGTTAAAGCAGTTTGCTAAAACCATTAAGGAAGCTTCATTGTTGTTGTTAGATTTGAAAAAATTTTTTGCTGTCTTAAATGCTTTTGATGATTCTTGATAACGACCGATGCTAAACAAACATTGCGCAGAGTGGAAGTGGTTGAGCGCCATCTTCATGTCAATATTGCGGTAACTTTTCAAACTGTTCCTTATCGTCTTCTCTTTTCCATAGAAGTCCAACGCTTTGCTATAATCTTGTTTCTGACAAAAATAAGCTCCAATTAAATTCAAACAATCTGCTGCCCTTGGCAAACAATCTGTTTCATTGGAGTGCTCCCAAATGCCCAGTGCCACAAAAAGATTTGTGTACGCGTCTTCCAGCTTGTTCAGATTGAATTGGCAACGACCCAGGTTGTAATAACAGAGCGCTTGATCATTTTTCGTGCTGTCTGCAAGCGCCATTTCCAGCCGAATAGACAGTTCTGTTTCAAAATGCCGCTCAGCTTCTTCGTAATTTCCAACCAGAAAAAGACAAATTCCTACCATAGTTTCACAAGTGGCTGAGTCTGAGTTCATTGACAAATTGTTGAAACTTATAGCGCTTAAAAACATCATAGAATATTTGATAGCATCTTTCCAATAGCGAAGGCCAAAGTAGCATAGACCTTGGTTCAGGAAACAAGCAATTTCATCTGCTTTGTAAGGATATGTACGTGGAGTTTCCCTTCTCAGTGGATATTCGTCTTTGAAGTGCTTAAGCGCCTCTGTGAAACGACCTATTTGAAGCAAGCATATCCCCTTTCTGTTAATGATATGCGTTGTATGACTTGTCTGAACGCGTTCACCTCGAATTTTACATGCCACATTGTAACAGCGCAAAGCTTTATACCATTTCTTATTTAGAAAATAGCTGCTAGCAACAGACAGTACTACTCCTCTCACAATCGACAAAGAGTCATCATCATCAGGTTAAGGCAATGCGCAAAGCTTCCTTGCTTCCTCTATTGTTTCATCATGAAAGCCAAGCCAAAATAAAGCAAGAAGCTTATCCAAATGAACTGCTGTTTGAAAAAAGGCCTTATCGTGGATATCAAGAAACAGGCAAACTTCACGTTGAAGTCTCAAAACCGTTCCGAAAAACTTTACGGCCGCACATTCCCCTATCAACTGCACAACTTGTAAACATGCATCGTCCACACGGTCAGCTACATGAACGTAATCGTCCTGACGTCCTTTTTCTGTATACAATTCTAGGCGCAACTTGCACGCAATTGCCAATGTGTGCAGGATGTCATGGACGAAGTCATTATTTACTTTCCTTCCAGCAAGTAAATCGCGCACAACTTCAAAGTTTGACGTTGATTTTAAGCAAAAACGCCTCTTCAGTGCACACAGAAACAAAGAAATACTCCTGTAAATCACCTTTTTCAAATTAAGCTGCTGTTCTCGTCGAACTTTATCGAGACTCCCGATCGGTTCGAACTGCCTGAGATCTTCTTTCACTTGATTTTGAAGTTGAGTTAGACATTGACATTTGCTCTTTTTCAACACCCTGCTTGAACNTTTCGTGCAAGTTCTTGTCACCTGAAACAAAACAAGTATTCATCAAAATATCAGCCAAGTGATAGCCGTTCTTAAGATCTTCTTCTCCTCTCAGGTAATTCAACATTTGTTGGACTGGCTTGATCAGCTCTGTGTTCCGTGATTTTTCTCGTGTTGCTTGTCTACCAAGAGGAAACTTGCACGCAAATGGGACCATTCCATCAAAGCAGATTCCACGAGGTGCGTGAGCGTCAAAGAACCAGTTACCCTCTTCTGTTTCAAGATCATTGATATGTGGCAAGTTTGCGTGAGGAATGATCGTTTCTCCCAGGTTTATCAGAATAAATTGAAAAATAACTGAAACCCATCTGAAATATTCGAGTATTCGTTCATAATTTGGTTTTCCCTGAACGCCATCTTGCAATAAAATAATGTGTTCGAAATCGGAAAAGGGAGTAATTTCTTTCCTGGCCAACAAGCCCATTCCAACCAGGGCGTAGGTGCATGGTGGGGGTCCGTGAAGATGGATGCAGTAACGCATTATGTTATCTATTAACATGTTATAATCTTCGAATATTTATGTTTGTAAATTTTCCACAGGTTCTATTTCTATGGAAAAATCTTTTTGATTTGGATCGTTGAAGCTTGGGATGGTTTGTAGTTGTTTTCTCACTTTTCCTCGCATGCTTTCAACTTGAATCGCAACGTGCTTTGATTTTTCAACCAAGTCTGCTCTCTTTCTTTTCGAATTAGCCTTTTGAAGCAAGTGTGCACAAAGCTCGGGCAAATGCTTTTTCACAGTTTTGATATTTTCAGGTTCTCTGAAATAGCAGCGTTGTACAAAATTGCGCTTCTGATGAGAGATATCTTGTCTGGACTTTTGTGACGATATTCACGCGCCATTCGATAAAACAGCTCAGCTGACTTGCGCTTGTTCGTTTCTTTTCCATTTTCGTCACACATTTGTTGTAGTTCAACAGCGTATTTTTGAAGAATAGTCAGCATTATCAACAGGAACGCCGCTTACTCCATAGACTGAGTTACCTGTTTTCTGTACACGACACGAAAAAGCGAGTTTAAAATGCTCGTATAATATTCCACCATGCAAGATTATTCCTAACTTGAAAGCACTAGTGGAACGTCTATTTTCTGTCACTCTGGAACAGTGTTATTCAACCGAATAAACGGCAAACCAACGCGTGTAACGGTCAACTACGAGCGCATGCCACTGCGTAACTGCATGTGTCCAAAGGTTGAAGGTTAAATTAGAAGAACCTTGTCTTTGACTTCTTGTGTTGCAGATTGGTGTTTCTCTATGTGGGGCAACACAATAAGTCAAGAATAAATCTATCTAGATATTGCTGAAGTGGGGCATGGAAATATCTTGACGGTATGTAGAAATGATTAAAGTGTGATAAAACAAGCATTCGTTATTCATAACTATGATCTCATTGTTTGCTCTTCACTATGGTTCGTTAGATTACTTTTGAATAAAAGTGAATTGTGTAAAAATATTAAGAAGCGTTGAAAGTGCTGAGTTACAAAAGGATTTGGAAAACCTTTGAAAATTGTAGAACGACTAATAAATAGAACATTGGGCCAGAAAATGGAACTTCCCGCAAATCACCAGCACCAGGGTAGCAACCAGCTGATATTTTCTGGAGGGAGAAAATTATTGTAACGTGTTGTTGTACCTAACAACTAAACATATTTTTGAAAATCTCGGGAGGGTGGCAAGTGCCCGGTTGCTCCCCTTAGTTACGTGCCTGACCAGCACAGCTGCAACTGTGAGCTTGGTTGTCCGAGCATCCAATCAAGAAGAAAGCGCTCTGGGAAACTTCAAGTGTACAGATGAATAGATGTCAAAGTATTAAACTTTATCCTATGAAGGGTACGACACATCGTAAAATGCATATTTGGCTAAAACTAGAGAAACCTTCATTCTAAAGTAAATTTTAACAGCCGGTTATTGATCTACTACAGGTTTAATATTGGCTATCGATTGCATTTGTTAATGTTTTACTGACATTCCTACTATGATTTTTAGTGTTTAAACCATCAGCATACATTTGGAATTTGTGCAGAAAAAAATTTTGACGCAAGTCAAAACAAGCATTCGCTGTGGATTGATGTCTTTTGTGCTTAGTTTTCTCTTTCTGTTTTGTTCTTGTTAAATGTGCACTAATGGCTCAAAGAATAATGCTTGGTGTGGAGCCGGCACGCTAGTCGCTATGGTTTCATTCCATGTCAACTCGCTGCAGTAAAATGAGCTGTGTTTGTTTCAAAACAAAAAATTACTGCTTTTTCTTTCTCCAGTTGTTTTCTATGGCGTTGTTTGATTACGTGAGATTGTTGTTCGTGTTGAAGTGGAACTTGCCCGAGGTTCCACTTGCAATTGACAAACAAACCCTCATGATTCTCAGAGAGAGTCAGTGGCCAAATTAAAGCAACGCTCAACGAACTTGACCAAAAACACGCTTTCGTGGTCATTTCTGATCGAGGTGGTTTGTTGTTCGGCTTCGTCCTTAGGCATTTCGCTTCGCATCGCTGCGCCGCGTCATCTCGCTGCCCTTTTTCTCGGGTGCTTTCCGCGGGGGAAGTACCCTTAGACTTAGCCGATTTTTCTCGCATGTAATGGCCTAGCGCCATTACAGTGTGTACAACCGCTTTTGCCTTCTTGGTGGTCCATCAGCAGGGAGGAAATATCTTGTTGTTTATAAGATTATTTGCATACAAGTTTGTTTCGAAGTATAAGTTATTTTGGTCTCAGTTTGAGTTTATTTAACTTTTTTTGTTCATTGATCGCTAGTTCAGTTGGATAAACTCCTAAATAGATCAAGAGTCTCGCCATTTCACTATCCGAACGAATGATTGATATAATGTGTGGCAAATACTTGAGTGTCTTCTTCAGATTTTTTGAATGATCTGCTGCTTGCATAGGAAGATCTATAGTATGCATACGTTTTCAAAAAGTCTACTCCTTGCAGAAAATTTTTAGCAGAAAAAGGAATGAATGGCTTCTCAAGACGTTTGGAAAATTATTAATATCTCCATTTGCAACATTGCAAACTGTTAAATTTATGCCAGTTACCGTCTACTGGTTTGAATGTTAATTATAAAGTTTAAACGATGTTTCAAGGCAAGCGCTGCAGCCTAGGTTTTTGCATATTTTTGTACGGTGGTCAAATTCAGATGGATATGTTATATTAGTAACAACTTACGATATAACTTTACATGTTGCTTTTATTGTAAACAACTACCCCAACACACTGGTGAGAGAGGCGGGAGTATAAAACAAGTGTCTTTGAAAGCGTTGAAATCACAATTACACTCACAGCAAACTCATGCAGGAACTTTGCGCTACTTTCATGGGCGTCGGCAGAGTTGCTACCAAGTGGATGCCAAATTACAAGATTTTCGTTGCCGAGCGCCAAACGGATGGTAGATGTCATATGAACCAAAAAAGTGATCTTGCAGATTTGTTAGCACACTTTTCAGCGATACAAGCTTATATACTAAAAAGTTACGTGTTGATAAAAAGCCAAAATGACCCAACACATTGAAAAAAACGTAGTCCCATTTGCTTGAAAGGAAAACATTGCCCGTGTTTGAGTCGAAGCCTGAAAACCAGCATTTAAATCACAAGAGCAGAACAGCATGGAGTAATTTTTAAAATCGTATCATTTAAAAAATCGGCATCTCATAATTTACTAGACATCAGCTTCATGACATTAGAACAGTAACGGAGTTTTTTAAGTCATTGTGACCGTACTCTTGATACAAATAATTTTAGCGAGTCACGCTTTACCAAAATCAAACTGTGAAATCATTTCAGAGAAATTGTGTGTCCAGTGACAATTGGATACCAGTGCTCTTCTACCAATTTGTCGAGCAAGAGCTGAAGATATAAATTCAGATAATTTTTTCACTGAGGTTGTCAGCTCATGTGGTTGTCGTAACCACCTGTAGGATCAAAATTCAGACGAGCGGCTTTCGCAGTCCATCATAATCATCGAGATGATTTAGGCGTTGGCATTGAGTTATAAGCAGTTGCTTAATAGACGACTGTGTGTACCTGTTCCNAAATTGACACTGGTANGGAATGGGTACGAAAGAAAGTATTTCTTCATGGTATTGAACAATGAGCTGATCAAGAGTGCCTCTAAGCCTATTTGAAATGCAGAGCTTGTGCTTGTCTTACATGTGACAGTTTTTCATAATATTTGATAAGAATTAACGAATAAAAACGATTTCTAGTAATAAACACAACAGTTGATACTCGATAGTCTGACAGCTTTCAAGTAAAGCAAGCTGAAAGCAACTTCTCATTTTTCCGAATAATTAAACCAACTGCAGCTTGACTGAAAAGCTGTCTCATACCTTGCTCACCACTTGCACATCTTTCATCGACAATAAATGCTGGCAATCACTCACTTATGCTTCGTTCAACAAATTGCTAAAGCGCCAAGTTACTCTTTGCACAATGGACAGCGAATAGAAACACTTGAAATTAAGCAATGTAAACACAACTTGATTCACAGTGCAGAGACTGTGGCCTGAACATGCTCCTGCCCACAGTAAACACCAACCGCCATGCAGCAGAGTTAAAAATCACTGGGTTGTCATTCCAGTTAAAGGAAAACTTACAAAACGTTGCGGCCACATCCTGCTCTTTGACTCAAAATACGTTTGTGATCCGTTTATTTCATGGTGAGTTGACTTGGAATTTTGGCTGACATTTTGTCCCAAGTGAAACAATACAAAACACAAGAGTTTCTACAAAACGTCTGCCACCGCATTCTTTGACCACAACCGTGGACACCTTTGCAGCACAACGGCTATCTTACTGTTGTCATTTGCAACTTTGCAAACCACTCAATTTCTTTGGGAAGCTCAATATATACGCAGTTATTAACAAAAAGCATGTTCTTCTTGTACGTGTTGGATTTTGTACCTGGTTTGAAAAGTGTTTATCTTTGACACATCAATGACTACATATTGGTTTTTGCAGCTGGATACATATTTGGTTGAAAGGACTTGTAGCAAACCAAGAAAAACAGGGGACCGCAAGTCCACAAGGCTCGTCAATAAGATGTCCGACTTATGGCAGGTACCAACACCTGACGGAGGTGGCTCTGGCCTCTTCACGCCAGGGCAGAGGGAGTTACGGAGCTGGAGTGGACTCTGAGTCTACGTATGGTGCTGGAGCCGGAGCAGGACGTGGAGTCGGAATTATAAATAGCAACCGGATCGGGAATGAAACTTTCAGTTTTTACAGGAGCTGATATTGGATATTTAGATTTTACAGGAGCTAGATATTTATTAAATTTAAATTTTCACTGACAGGTTAATTGTTTTCATTTGATTCAATTGGACGGCAGGTCCCGCGTGAGGGAAGTGCAGCTGGTGCGTCACACCTGGGCCTATAATGTGTCTACGGAGTCCATGAACCTCAAAGTTCAAAACTGAAATGGGCAATTATGCACAAAGTTTTTATTGTTTGAACTTTATTTATGCAATCTTGTGCAAATTAATTGACTAAAAGTTGTTGTTTCAGTCGATAAACAATGTAGCGCCATTTCTTTTGGTGTGCATTTGGGAATATCTCAATTGCTGTGCTTCATTGTTAATTCAATGCACTGAGCACTGCGTGACGTGTCGGAACAGTCGAAAAATATATTTTATGTCGTCACATAGAACTTTAAATAGCTCAAGATCGCCATAGAATAAAACCAGTTCTTTCTGTTGTACGTATTTGAGAGCAGGGATATATATGAGGGGACGTGAACGTGACAATCGCTTTGCCCCCCGTTTTCCATAGATGCAGTAGGGCACCTCGTTGAGAGTTTTGCACTTAATTAGCCACACTTAACAAGCAACCGCTCTAAAACCACATTTAACAAGCTCTGAACCAATCATATGCATTTCAAAATAAAGTAAAAGTTACGTGCAAATGTGCCAAAAGAGGCCTTCAACAACTTTAATCTGTAGATAAAAAACAATGTAAAATCATATGACCTCAAACAATTTGCAATGTGAAATGGACTTCACGCGGAAGCAAATTCTCAGAAAAAATAAACAATTCAACTTACCTTGAGCAAATACATTTTTCATAGCATGTGCCAAATATTGGGCTTCTTTTCTAATACAACGTAATAACGTAAAAGGGTCAGGGGCCCTTTTTTAAGGCCACATGTTGTGCACATTAAACATCACAAATTGTGCGATGTTTTGGGGTCCCTTTCCGAGATTTTGTCTCGGGCTCCCAAATCTTGATATCCTTGCAAATACGAGTTTCGATTTACAGAAGAACTTGATGCATGCTGGAGTTGACATCAGTTCAAGTACAGTGCGACGCCTGCTGGAGGCAGTCAGAAAGGCTACCAAACCGCTGTAAAGCAGGTTCTTACTCAAAAATGAAGAAGAAAAAATTGGGGAAAACATAAACGTTGGACCGTAGAAGAGGGCAAAAAGTGCTTCTTATCAGATGAAAGTCATTTTTTCGTTCAAAGGCAGCACAGCAGATTTGTCAGGATCAGGAAGGGTGGGCAGTTTAGTCCGGTCTATTTCAATAAGGCAGTAAAACACCCCAAAATAAGATGTTCTGGGGAATTTTTATCTTTTCTGGAGTAGGTTCACTTATGCCAATTAATTGAAAGAAAATTTTTTCCAGATATAAGAAGGACATTTCCTGATGGTGTAGGAAAATTCTAACAGGATCTTGCCCCGTGGTTTCATCTAAAAAAGTGAAGGCGATTTTCAGAAAAGAAAATTAAATGTGTTACATTGGCCTGGCAACCCGCCAGATGTTAAACCCATTGAGAATTGGTGATCAGTAACAAAACCTTGGTTACAAAAATTGTATTGCACCACCAGGACCAAGCTAATAGAAAGAGACCATTATTCCAGTGTTGGATTATTGTGACCCAGGACATCAGATCAAAGAAACTGTCAAAACTGGTTAGAACCCATGCCAAAGCGACTAATTCATGTCTTTCTATACCTGCACTAGGTTTACAGAATTATTAAATTTGCTTTGTGAGAACTGCTATACCCTGTTAAAAAGACAAAATTTGATGCACATTTGTGAAATTCGCAAAGCAACAGTGTTATGTGCATATTCTTTGAGATCGGGGTGAGACCTTTGACATTAAGTAATAACAATAGTAAATAGTTATAATGTACAACAAATAAAGTACGTCATTTTCTAGTCATATTATAGAAAAGCTAATGAAGTTCTTCATCAGTTATGACTTCATAATTTTTAAGGGGGCCCAAAACAGGTCTCGTACCAGCACATTTTTACCTCTCGTTACGCAAATCAAGGTAGCAATTGTCTTATTACCCACCAATAAAATTTTTTCGCATTTCATGTCGAAAATTTCTTGTGCAGTGATCGCTCATAATACCGAACAACAATGTGGTTTGGTTCTGCGTTACCCCTCGAGGAATCGCATGTTATCCCCAGGGGATAATTTACCCCCAGTTTGGGAACCACTGGTTCAAGGTTTCGTCAAAGCGCTTTAATTGTCATACATTATTACATCATTATAATTCTATGGGCAAAATTCTAGAACGCAAGGTTTTCACAAACTTTTTACATCTTTAATAAAATGCTAAAAACTTCTTAGACGTTGGAAAACACATACGTACAGTAATATCTGAGTTAAGTTCGCACCCATTTAAGTTCGTATCCCAGTTAAGTCCACACAAAGTTATAAAAAAATCTGGATTCAACTTTTCAGCAATTTATTGGTATTTACAGCAAATCAAACGTGACAACTGGTCATGAAAAATGTTAAAAACAAAACAATATGTTGCTAAAGTTCACGATTTAATATAATTGTTCAGCAAGTTCGTTTGCTTTCAAAATGGTTAGTGAAGGTGGAAGTTGCAGTTTCCTCGATGCATGTTATCAATCCACAGAAATACCTTACTATCCAGCTGTGTTAATCCGCGGACAGACGCACTAACCTTTTTCGTATGTATGTCTTCAGACATTAGGGCAAATAAGGTTTGCACATAACTTCCCGCTTTGTACAGACTTTCCTACACCAGCTTCACTCCGCACTGTCAAACGATGTTTCGTTAACTTGGATCAGTTGGATGATTCGACTCAAACGCACTCAATTAAACGCTTAGCTTTGCCTAACATCGTTACGAAGTGAATAGCATAATGTAAGCAAGGGCGCATCCAGGGGGTCTGTTTGGCTGTCATGACAGACCCCTTTGTACTGCAGGTAGGTTACTCAGCATTAAAGTCGATGATAAAATACGGAACGCTGTCACTGCAGGTCTCTAATGCAGGTGGTTTGGAAAAATCAACAGCTTACATTTGCTTCTAATGTTGCATAATACTATTACGAAACAACAACGTCCCTGCCTTGTGTCAACCGTGCCTGCGCAATGACATGAAGCGATTCACGTTTTTGAACACTTTAAATTAATATTGCGTCGAACGCACGTGTTTCGGAATTTCCTCCTTTGGCAGTACACTTTTTGTTTTTTCTGTTTTGCTTTGTCTTTCTTTTATACCTCATTAATTAGTTTTTGAAACTTTTTTACTTTTTTTATTACTATTTTTAATTTCTTTGTATTGCTAAGCATATTCTAACCATACCAAATTCCTTCACTTAAAGTCGATCCACTCATCTATGTACATAGGCATGCGCTTTCACCTGTACATTTTCTTCACCATGTTCTGCGTTCATTCATTTTTTGTTTTTCTTTTCATTATGCCTATTTGATCTCCAACTGTTGTTTCTCAATACTTGTCAAAAAGTGACAAACCCAGTTGGTTGATCAGATGACCGCCACGGTCTTTCGCCAATCCTATATGACACAGCGCCCCTCTCTGTTTACACTGATCAGCTATTATGCCATTGTGTTTTCATTTGCTCTAATTTTCGCTAATGGTTGGTTTACTGCATGCGATGGCTTTTATGGTGCTTC
>JGI24159J19872_10003917_pt1 | contig 18831 bp, 14 predicted proteins | sample Ectturendosymbi4_FD_19872 | JGI IMG/M metagenome (IMG submission 19872) | reverse complement strand
TCATATTCTTTATATCTTTTTTTTTCTAATGTCTAAACGAACTTACTTCTCCACGAATATGACACAAGTGACAAATTGCTTTAAATTTCCTGTTTCAAGAATTTATGACTGTTTCACCGGTGGCTTCCGATGTCGTGCCGTGAAACACATGACATACTATGGCGTGCTGTGTGACACACCACGTGGTATGTTGTGTAACACAACATACGGTGTGCTGTGTAACACATCGCATTGTATGCTGTGTAACACACCGCACGGTGTGTTATGTAAGACACCGCACGGTGTGCTGTGTAACACACTGCACGGTATGCTGTGTAACACACTGCACGATGAAACATTTTCACTGCAGCGACATTCCTAATTTAAGAAATCATCGAGATTGTCTAAAACAAAACAGGGGCCTCCAAGCTTTTTGTCAGAGGACCACACAAGCTTTCACAACAGTTCGAGGGCCGGACATCTTACGTAATGTGATTGTTTCGGATATGTTACATTCTACCATATCAACAAATGTTTCGAAAATAGATTATTTTTTCAATATTGACAAAATGTCTTCGCTGGCCGGGTTTGGCCCGCGGGCTGTAGTTTGGAGACCCGTGGTATAAAATTACAATGCGAGATTTCTATCATTTACTGTTGCACAAGGATGAGAGCTGAAACTGCTCAAGGATAGGAAGTGATACCCAGACAACTGGGGCGCATTTGAAAAAGCGCGAGATTGTGTAAATAACGCTGCACAGCAGCATGAATGTGAGCAGTCAGGAAGATTTTGGGAGGTGCTCCAAAGGCCGAACATAAACTAGGTAAAAGTTTCTTGATTCTCTGATGGTTCGCGATACTTTCATTCATGTTCACTTTAACCACTCGACTTCGTGGCAACTGGTAACTTGCAAAAATTAAAACGAGCCAAGTTTTCTAAGCAGTTTTATTGACACGGTGGGTCTACTGCAGATTGCAGTGCTTCACAGACTTTTATCGCTGGGCAATGGACGAAAGACACCGGGCGAAAGCAAAAGGAGAGGGAGCTTTTTGCACTACGTGCTGAGGCTTCACCTTATAAGGTGTTGAAGCGCTCATGAATAGATTATACGGGAGTGACTGCGAGGTTTGAACCTATTCGTTGATGGAACAGGAAAGCGAAACGGTGGGTGCGGTAGCGGCGTAGCACGGCAAATATGCAAGGTAACATGACCTCTCACGTCCTTGCCTCATCTTATATCGAAGTGACGTAAAACATCACCCCATTATGGATATCTGCAGAGTGACTTTTCCAACGCAAAATTTAACACATTATTTTGGGATTGAAACCTTTACCTACCTGGAATAAAAAATTTTTTGCAGTTGGCGAAAAAGCAAGTCTTTTTTAAGCCTCCATGCGACTGTGATTTAACAATGACCATAGGGGTTCTAGTAAACCGAAAAAGTTTTGCGTTTTTACGTCATAAAACAAAGTATAAAGCCAATGTGACAAAGAGGTAATAAAAACATGTCACTCACAGGCAGAGGTCGTTGCTACTTGGAATTCTAGTGGGTTATGCCTTTCAAACAAAGATGAGACCTCATTTCAGTCCAAAGCCTAATTATTATTAGCAGGGAAATCAAGACGACATATGATATGACACCTTTCGCAACTCCCGTATTCTTACTGAAATTATGCAAAGTGAATAGTATTGTAAGATACGCACTAACATTAGTGATGGTGATCTCAAGGTAAATTAAAATTCAGTCTCAGCCCTTTTCATTACCGGGACCAGACCAATGCAAACAATGTTTTGTCTGTTCCGTCACTTGTTGATTTAATTATACTGCTTCTATATTCAATTCCACTAATTATAGCACCTGGCCAAACAAGTGCATTAATGCTCCTACTGTGCTGCGCTTAATCGCAAAATTTTGCCTTTTCTGAAGAAAAGCAGTTTTGTAGTGAACCTTGTCTAGCTGTTTAAAACTACCACAAAATTTAATACCAGTATCGCGCAAGTTCATTGTGCATTAATTTTCTACAATCCACACTACGCTTAGCGATTCGTTTTTTTGCCGCGGCTTTGGTTTCAGATTGTGTTGCGTATATGGTCAGCCAAAGCATGAATTACGCTTCTGTGTCGACGCGACGACGTTTCGTGCCACTTGGAACTTGCATTTTGTGTTTTGACGTGCTGGGAGCCAGCATGGCCACAGACAACGTCCCAAAGGAGTGTTTCTGCATCAGTTTTCTGCATGTGGCAGAGCCAAAGTGCAAAGCAGAAAATGAAGTTCGTGATGTCATTAAACGTGTATTTTGTTAGAAATCATAAGGACGGATTCGAAATCATAGTTGACCTTACGCCTGCGCTTTATTGGAAGGAGAACAAACATCTAACATTCACACGTGACAAAAAAATTCGTGCTGCGGACTTCCTTTCTTCCGATAGTCATTACTTTGGACCAGGGGTGTAGTGGGGCAGGAACGCGTGGGAACGGCGTTCCCACACCTTTCTCATCTTTTGCTTTAAAATGAGTTGGAACTGTTTCAAAATGGCTATTTTTTGGATGCGTTTCCACACCGTTTTGTTAGCACTACATCCCTACTTCGGACCATTCCATCGTGCATAGCAACCGACAACGTGTCCGGACAAAGCAGGTAAGTTTACTGCTACTGTTGGATTTTCTGAATCATTCAGGATCCTTAGCCCTTGTCAAAACCAATACCTACAACGTGAAATATGTCGTTCCGAGTAAAAAATTTCGGTGATTTAAAACCGTCACATACCAATCCGTTTGACATGGAAATACGATGTTTTCCTATAATAAGAACTTGTCGTTTTTCGTTCATCTGAAGTGGTTTCATTCTTGGTTGCGCAATCACTTGCCTTCAATACGCCTCGATCACTGTAGACTGATGAGGGGCCATGTTATCGGAGGTGAGCTCAGCCTTCGTCATCATTTCCGAAATCCTACGCATTAAAACGGTTTAAAATCAAAACATTCCCCTCCGTTTTATCACAGCAGCAAACACTCGCCTCCGTTTTATCACAGCAGCAAACCCGTCACGTCGGTGTTGAATTGAAGACTTTTCAAGATGAATGTGCATTTTCTCAATCTTGTTCTTTACGATTTGCAGATTCCCTCAAATTTTTTAGTGCCCGCTCGAGGACATAGGACGAGCAGCCAAGGTTCCCATGGTACAATGCCAAAGCAATTGTGTTCGATAGTCACGATATTGGTCCCAGTTTTCTTAGTTGTGTGTTCCCAGAAAATAACCTTCATAGGTGCATACTTTTTATTGACAAGTGTTAATCGATTTGTTTCACTCAAACTCTGTTTTTCCATTTGCAATGATTACAAACTCAATTTATTTGCAGCCTACGCGACATCCTAAGAAGCATTAATCGGAATCTTACTTGCACAGTAAGAACAACAAAGTTTTGAATGATTTGTCGATAAATTAATGTTTCTAGTAAATATACAATCTTAAGTATTACTATCTATCGAAAATAATCCTTTCACAACCAAGAAGCTAACAGTAGGATCTTAACAGAGTATATATTTCGCTTACTGAGTAAACACCTTCAGCTCTGCGAAGTGCAGAAGAGTATGAAGGTAAACTAACCAAAACACCCAAACAGCTGGTCAGCTAAGAATATGTAATTGAATGCATAATCAGCTACAGTATCTATCCTGCAAAAGATGGGCAAATACCACCGAGGGAACAAATATCTAAAACTAACTATAAAGTGGATACAATATTAAGGGTCAACTGTTGTATTACGGAAACACTTCAGTTCAGTTTCGTCATACTCGCTTAGTACTCCTTTCGGAGTGTCACGAGTGGTCTGCGGCGCCCATTTCCACTTACTTGTGCCGGAGACCACGCGGCTACTTTCGCATGCAGTGAATGTTGCACTGGTGGCGACTTAATGGCAACACCGCGCGTGAACCTTTCGCTTGCACACGCCCATTATCGCTGAGCGAGAATCCGGGCGTGCCACAAGAATCCGGGCGTGCCACAAGTGCTGTTTTTGCCACAAGTGCTGTTTTTCGTGTCTTTTGTGCAGAAAACTCCTCAAATAAGTTTTATAAATTAACAGTTGTGACAATTTTTTTTAATTCGTCTCAAACGTATGCATGCGATTCATTTCAGGAATAAAACCAGTTTGATTTTTGTTAAGAATTAATCAAAAGTTATATTTTTACTTTCAAGCCTATGATGGAAATGTTGTGCGCATTAAAGGACTAGCATTCAGATAACAACCAAGGCGGCGAACAAAACATTTTTCGTCATAAATTTGACAAAAAACAAAACTCTGGCAAACACTTTTCTATTTCACAAGCTGTGTTTTGCATATGCGGCAGTTTTAACCTTCCGAAATCGCTGTGCCAAGCCCAGAATTGTCGTATAGGTGCAGCCTTGGATTGCAAGCTCAAATACACAAAAGAGATATCTCAGAAATATTGATAGTTGGATGTCCTGGGTTTTACTTTTACCTATAGAATGGAATATGGAACATGTTTACTCTCATAACGTAACTCTCCAAAAGAAGCTGAAAATCTATAGATTTATGTGAAAGATGATAGGGCAAGCGAAAAGATGGAGCATACATGCTCCAAGAACCTGTAGTCAAAATCTTGTAATATTTGGTGTATCGTACTCAAAATTGCGAGTAGTACAAAGTGTTTGAGAAACCGCAGTCCTCACCATTGGCGTTAATGATCTATATTTTTGTGTTTCATCGTGAAATAAAAGCAATATTAAGAATGCACGGCATCCGGTCAGTACAACTGCACTTTGCGTGCTTGACTTTTTTCAATGGAGATAATTGCATTGAGTGAGTTGATGTATGATCCCGGAGTACGGTTGACACTATGGTTTTGAGAAACATGTGAGTCCTTTGAGCATTGTCACGCTGTTGGCAATGCGTGGAAGCAACCGGATCTGACGTGGCTATATTTTCAGCAAAACAACCCCACGCATTCCTGTTCTCTTTGTTATTATTTTTCATAAAGTCATTACAACTGTAAAAGTCTTGCAAAGTACATTAGTTAGTACTTTTTTAAGTGGTGTTTTCCAAACTTCCTTGAACCACAGATCCCTACATGTTCTAATTAAGTAAGAATCGAGATTGCCCACTTAGTAGACGGAATATACCCTGCTGTTAACATCAGTGTGGCTGATGCTTCGTCGCGAAAGGACTTCTTTTGATTGATATGCTCACAAGGTTTTTTTAAAGGTTTGAAAGGAAACGTCTTGCTGATAACCACCTTGATTGAAAACGATGTCTAAAACTAAGTGCTTGGGTCAGAGAACCTAAAAAATACTTTTAACACGGTCTTTTAACATACGTCTGGGGGTGATTTGCCCCGCCACCGATCTTTCGACTTCTTCTGCTGATTTCTTTGCAGATAACAACATAAGTTCACCTGAATACCTTGCATCTTAGTCAGCCAGTGCAAGAAACGGTTGCTGCTTAGCTATCTTTAGAATAGTCATCTTAAACCGAAGTGAGTAATATGGTTACACGGCTTGCAGTTCCATTTAAGTTGCTATAACAAGTTTACTTAATTTTTCTCGCTTAACAAATTCTAGTGTATTATTTGACATACCCTTTCTTTTACACAATCGTTGTGCATCTCTCTCATTTGCGTTTGAGTGTGAAAACGAATTTGACAAGCAACGATCAACGGTAAATATTTCGCTAAGTTCATGGTAAGAAGCAGTTGCTTATCTATGATTAGTAAGAGGTTGGCTTGCATGGGTGCTTCGCCTTGTTTTGGTAGTTGGTTGGGAGAGAACAAATTACACAAAAGCAAAAAAACGTCATGCCCATTTGCAGTTGGGGGCGCACCAATCGCTAATGGAGAAAGGTTCCAAACTTAACATCAAACCTTTTTGGGGGCTTCGTTTCAAAACAAGAAGGAAATATCTGAGTAATACGTTTCAAGAGAGCATGGGCGTCGTAAGGGGCTGCAAGGAGTCCTTGCCCCTGAATTGTAGAATTTGATATTTTCTTATGAACGTTTTAGTAGAAAAATGTTTTTCTTTTAATTTGGAGTTGGTAAAATGAAATTTCACCACTGTTTCCCCCCATGGAAAGATAATTTTCGCCATCACCTGGAAAAATCCACTACTACCCCCTGAAAAAAATCCGTCCGACGCTCATGCAAGAATAGTTTCGTTTCCAGCATCATTAAAACTGTAAAACCCAAATATACCGAAGCAAAAAAGAAGAAAAGAAGCATTGACTAACGCTCCCAGATTCGAAGCAAGAGCTGCTAGGTGGATGTGGTCAACAGGCCAGGACGAAGTTGTGCTGTTTGATCAGGGTCTCCCAACTTTCGTGTCAAAGGGTCACATAAGTTATCACACAACAGTTCAAGGGGTGGATATTTTACGTAATGTGATGCTTCGGGGCTGTTTTTTTTCTCTGAGACATTTCGGTCATTTGTCCGATATCGCTTGGAGCGTCCGTCATTCATTAAAGCGTCCGTCATTCATTCCTTTTCGGAAATTTTTGTATGATTGGAAAAATGGGTTATGATCGAGTCGACTTAATTTTTTTCGGTCATTGCAAAAAACTCGGTCAATGACCGAAAAAACAGGTTTCGGAATGTGTTCAACCAAATCAACAATGTTTCGTAAAAATATTATTTTTTCACTACTGACAAAATATCTTCGTGTGCCGGATGTAGCCCGAGAGCAATAATTTGGAGACCCTGTATTTGAGAACCGCAATCCTCACCAAAAACATCTCTTTGTGCAAAACTCGCCTTGAGCTGCTTGCGCCAAACTACACATTAATTTGCGTTCGTCACGCCTCCAGTACAAACTGCTCCCATGAAGGAAGCTCGCTCAAGGATGCGGTTCTGTCTTCAGCATTATTTTTAACGTTAATCCTGACAGAACTATACGCGTCACCAGATGTACAAGAAATTTTCTCGAATTAAAAACTACGAAAAGTCAATCATCGCACAACGTCCTCCATGAAGCGGGTTTTTACTTGAGCTCTTTCCATAATACAAAGTTTGGTTTGCACCCAACTTTTTTCGCTTCAACCGCTGTTTTTTCTTTGTTTATAAGCGATGGTCGACTCGTTTCCCAACAAGGCGATGTGCGGAAGATATTTTTAGTCCAGCCGTCAAACTATTAAATAGAACTGGCAACTACAACAGAAACCTTGTCAGTTTCCTTACGGGAGCTTTTTCTCGTCTAAAAATTATTATTGCCTTTCGATGGTGATTCATAAGTGCTCAGTATTGGAGAAAGAAGGTATGTTTTACGTTTGTCTGCTACAAATCACCAGAAAGCTGCTGAAGTCAAATGAAAACACATGCAATGCACGCAATCGCAAGAAAAAACGAACTGAAGTGATGATGGTGTTTCGGTCCAAGACGCTGGTTTGCTTTGGCTGAGGACGTAGGTGGGCGTCGCTCTTCCGGCACGGTTGAGTCACGACTGCGAAACGCTCATAAGACAGCCAACCATCAGGCACTCTGCCTGAATTGATCAGCGGCGAAGCAAGACGGAAAGATGCAGTTGTTCGCTGGGGAGAGATGAACAGCAACCAAGCAGCAACACCGTCGGTCTCGAAGCGTGCAATCAAGTTCCGTTTTTTCGTAGTTCCTTTTCATCTGGATATTCGTCGCTGGATGCGAGGTTGGTTTCGCCTGTGCTTGTCTCTTTGACATCGTATTTCTGTATAACCAGAAATTGTAAAACATCTGTTAGTTGTAACGAAAAACTCTATGCGGAACTCCTTTTCTTGAAGGGTCTTGTGGAGTATGTACTCCACCTCGGTGCCTGGTTATCTTACGATTAATTACTTCAGCAGAGAAAGATTTCTTGCAAGCCTTTGGGATGTGATGAAATGCAGAGTGTAAAAGCATCGATATGAATATCCAACGATTTGTTGCCTTTTAAATAGTTGTTGAGCACAGCATTAAGTGCATCAAAAAACTGGCAAGTAATAAAACTGAATTTTTCATAAAATTTTGTATGTTTCTTTATTATTACAAGTTCTTTCACGCTTTCTCAAGCTTTCGTAGGAACATATAAAATGCTTTGTTCTAATTTCGTTACTTCAGCTGGAATTTAGGTGTCAGTTTGACTTAAAATAAAGCAAGAGCTTCTTTGCTGGCGAAATTTCAGCGTACGGTTGTCTACTATAAATAACGACTTACAGCACTAATACTGCCATAGATGACGTCGAAGTTTCTCCACAGGCCACAAGAACCAAGCGCCCGGAAAGCTGCTGGTTCTCAGAACTCAGGCTAAAAGGTAATTAAGCGTGGATCTCATGTATAGGCAAAGGAGGACTTGGTAGCAATCATTTGTAGCAGCTACTAAAGCGGAAGACGGCCACAGCAGACGACCAACTTGAATGACTCGTTTCATATCGAGGAACTTCTACCTGCAGCCAAATCCATAAATTTCACTATTGAAAATATGTAAGTTATTTCTTACATTTTTACTTGCAATACAGCTTTGTTTGCGGTCTGGTGAAATGATCGAGGTCACCAGTAGATCGTGTCGTCGCAGGATGCTGTCAAGTTTCCTGAAAGTACTGCAGATGCTCTGCCAACCCCTCGGGACAGACTTGGGCAGTGCGTCGAGTGTCCATCCCATGCTACTGTGCAAGACTGGCTCAGCCACCAGCGTCACTCGCTTGTTGACAAACGCCTTGCTTACAAATGGTGAAATGCATGTAGCATACACATTCTCAAGCAGCCAGTGGCAAGAGATCGAGATCAGAGTGGGGTTTGTTGGAGAGCGAAAACTGTGGCTTGGCAGTTAGAGTCGGGTTCTCATCGTCTTAGCAACGAATTTGAAGAGTTACGATGTAGTATGTTGCTGTTAAGCTTGCATTGCAAGACATTTGTGCAACCCATCTTTGGTCTTGACAACAAAGTATCACTTCCTTTCTGCTTTCTTTCTGACGTAAAAATGAAAAATCACAAAATAATCAAGTGACACGCTTTTCCTATGATATCCAAGACTTTTACTGTTTTAAGAGAAGTTTGGCGACGAGCTGCATAGCTTTGCTTGGAAAGTTACCAACTGAAATGAAGCATTTATAGCATTTTTGTAGCACCTTCAAGCAACATGGTTAGTTTTGGCATTAGGTCATTTTTTACGCACTATTATGTTATCTCAGGTAATTGTTCGGGGAAGAGTCGCCCCTCGCATGTCGCCCTTCATTGCTCTGGTGATACTCACATGAGTTATGTGAACAAAAACAATTAATGGCAAGCTTTCATTAAAAGAAGTGACTTCAGGTGAACAGATTCCAAGTGGTCTGAAGGGGGTAAGGTTGCCCTTAGCTAGTTAGATTATGAAAACAACATAATTTTTTCTGATATTTTATGCAGTTTGTTTATCACAAGTGTTGAACTAAACGCTGGTTGGCTAAACTAATCTTTAAACGACTTTTCAATTGCAGAAATGAAGAAACAGTAAAGATTCTGTGCTTAGTATCTTAGTATAACATCTTACGCAAATTGTGTTGGCACTGAAACTGGACGGAGTTCTCCGCGTGAACATCAGTCAAAGGCTTCACAAGATTTTAGCAGTTGGCTCTCTCAAAGATGATTTTTAGTAGTTTAATTTTAGAAAAGCGCATTTCTTTAACTTTGTTTTGTTTTGAACGCACGAACTGTTTTCCAGGAATTTCCTTAATTGCTCGAAATTACATAACGCAGCAGCAGGGAGCGCTCAGCGACTGACAAATGATTTTTAAGCCGGGTGTGCTGATTGGTTGATATTTGAATGACGTCACTGATCTGCGTCTATAGGTCAATATTTCAGTTTATTGCAGCTCGTGTCATGTCGTTTCGCAAAAGAGCTTGAAAGTCAAGAGTTAAATCAGCAGTTTGTACCAAGTTGCTTACACGTTTTTACTTGCCAATAAGTTCTTCGTTGTTTTTTAATTCTATCAGGTTTCAACCGTGTCTCGGCATTCTCCTGCTATACACGTCGCTTGGTGTACGCTGAACAGCAAGCTGAGTTTCAGGTCTGACGTACGACAGAGGGCCTGTGAGGCCGGTACAGGTCGCTAACAGTGGCGGCACACTTTCCAAGCAATAGGCGGACATTACGCATCACTCGCACGCAGCCACAGCAATTGCGCGTTGCATCGTGATAGGAAGATGCCTTATCCGGTGCGAGCCTTTTTCTGTTATTTCTCCTACTCCTTCCTTTCTCGTTTCTTTTTTTTCTCTGCTCTTTGAGCGTGCATTGAAACAAAGAGGAAAGTGGGTGTGACGAATAGCCGCTGGTGATGCACAGAGGGCCGGAGACAAAAGGTATCGCCGTTCGGGGTGAGACCTGAGAGGTACAGCTTCCTCATCAGTGATCCAGGGCTTGGTTAGAGAAAGTTAGTGCTGTTGGGTAACTTCTTGCGACAGCTGTGGTTGGCGTAGCTAGTCACCAGGCTCAAGTGCATGTGATTTTAAATGAACCTCAGTTTTGCGGTTGAGGCCGAACAGTCAGCAGAACCACAACTGACGTTTACCATTTCAACGTTGTCAGCCAAGGCTTACTCGCTGGCTGATGTAACTCGGAAATCTCGGCATCTGTTCGGTCCGTGGTACAGCCAAAATCATGGACAAGGGCCAACCTGCTAAACCCAGGACAGTAACCGTCTTCTTTTAGTGCATGACGTTGATCGGCCCGCGTCTAGCACCATTAGAAAATGGTATTTTACTGGGAGCTATCAACGGTTATGCCCTCTGTTTCTACAGTGGAAGGTAGTATGAGTCGCAAAAGCAGAATCGTTATAGAACTGGCTGTTACTTTAAAGGAAGAGAGGCCATCCGGCTCGATTTATACCTTAGTTTAACAAGCAAGGTTTTGTTTGCCTCTAAGTAAATCTAAAACTCAGACATTCCAATGTTTATCTTGGCAGAATCTCGTATGAAGTGAATATCGACCAATAATTTAATTGAAAACAAACTATTAGGGAAAAGAGTTTTTGAAATCAGTCAGTAAGCTTAGTTTTTTCAACAAACTATAATTACCTGCTAGCAATCGGTGATTTCGCAGTATCATTCTCTCTAAACTGCTCCATATGTAGTCTAGACGTAAATTTATCGAGCTCTTCCTGGTGCTAATTTTGAAATTTTGATATTCAGCTTTGTCCAAGGTATCTCTCAAAAACCTGGCGTGCGTTCTAATAGAACATATCGTCAGAAAACGGGAAGATTCACGTTCAGAAACGTTGAACACTTCGCTTGACAATCTACTGCAAACTCTACCAAGATGCAAAAGTTTGGTTGTGTCCAAAAATGTTTAAACGGCCTACCCGGGGCTTTTTCTGGTTTCTTCTGTTTAGTTTGCGAGTTGATCGAGTCACTTACTGAGATTAACTGCATAAACGAGGCTCTTCTCTCGTTTATAAGAATAATTTTTTGTTTGACGTCTCATACGCTTCGTGATCAGTAAATCAAAATAGTTTTAATCGACAAAAGAGACAACTGTATAACATATCGTTAATTTAACTAAAACTGATTGTTTATTTTTTCTTAGTTCGATCGACTAATTTAAGCGATTTCAACAGTTCGAGCTGAATCTTTTTGGCTGCATGGCGCAGGTGAAGCGCAGATATTAAAACGACATACGTCAGCACACAGCGCTCAACCGCAAACAAGCTCCCCTTCGTGCTTCTAGGGTTTAACGTAAACAAGACAGGGCACGGAAACAGCTAATTGCACGGCGCCACGACCCGCTCGTCGCCGAAGCAATATGGAAATCACGAGAGTTTGTCGTCGTGCGATCGTTGTCAAACAGTTGTCGTTTCATCCACTGCAGACTCCAATTGCTGACCGGCACTCCAAAGAAAGCGGACCCGTTTGACCCGGGGTTGAGCTGCTGCGTCTGGGCATATGGCAAGAGTTGACGGAACCGGAACGTAGGCTAAATTTTCTGAAAGGACAGTTGCTTGCTGGAAAATGCGTTGTCTTGTCTTTTTCTTCTTCGTTCATTCAAACTCAACAATGCCAGCTTCATCATGGGATGCAGGAAGTAGCATTCGCTTTTGCAACCTGTGGAGAAATCTACTGTACGTTAAAGGTATGTAATACTCTGTTGCAAGTCAAAAAGATCTGGAAAAGACTGCTCGCAGCAAGTCCTATTTTGCATTTCTGAAGTCTATATAGAGAGACTTCTGTTTTGTTTTTGATTAGAAAAGCTAGCTTTCAAGCCAACTTCTAAAACATAAAACTAATGAAATCACTTTCCAACTACAAATAATCGCAAAAAGTGGTTGTAAAGGTTGCAGTACCAAGTGACACAACAGACTGCGGTATTTTCACTACAAGAAACATTCGACATTCCCTCGGAATGGTGAAGAACGAAATGCGTGGCTTTGTCAAAGGACCTTTCGAATCCGCGCAGTCGGAAGAAATGATCAAGGCTTAGAATGTTTGTCACAAAAATAGAAGGAAAGGTTCCTTAAATCCTAAAAACTCGCAACTTAACATCATACATTTTTACTGAGTAACCCATTTCTGCCTAGCATCAAACTTACTAAAATGTGGATGAGGCTTGGTTTGTATTGTTCGTCTGTCCGGTTTTGTGGGCCATACGTCTTTCTAGTTGGAAAACCACAACTTCAATTTTAGTTTATTTGGAGTAACAAAAGTTATGTTTCTAAATCAGAAACTTTTGCAAAGTTACAGTAGAGTGCACTGAAAAAAGGACATAAAACTTATCAATATGAGAAAGCACTACATGGTTAAGCAGAAGACTATATGTTTGTTATTCGTGACGGGTGTGATTGCAAAAAGATTCAACAATTTGCAGGTTGCTCGTTGCGGTGCAGAATTGGTTTTAGTAAATTATTTACTTTCCACAACAGACATGCTGGTCTTTTCGAAGAGTCAGGTTAAGGGTCAGGCAAAAGTTCTTCAAGGGGGGGAGGTAGAAAGCGAAAAAATACGGTGCAGCGTTTCTTTAACTGAATAAATAAAGTGGAAAATTTTCCTTCTGTTGCTTTTGCTTCGAGAAGCCGCCACTACTTGAGTTGAAATCACGCAGTTTAGTGATGTTCTTACTACCAACATGCTAAAGGAAAGTAGCTTTATATTTTTTTCCATGGACGTAGGATCAACTTACGTGGCAAATGTTAGTTTCCAGAAGTGCAGGACTTTCGTACTTTACTTTTTCTTTTCAAAATCGTTAATTAGCTAAGTTGAGACAACCACAAAACAGCAAAAACCTTTTGTTGCAATACCTCTAAGGCAAAAGCGACCTGTGAAACGTTAATTGATTCTCGCTGGTGGTGGACGACTTGCCTTTCCAATAGACTTGCACGAAACAGTGGCAGTGGCGCCGACAGATGCTAAAGTTTGCAAGACAAGTGAAGTCCAAAGAATGCTTCTTTGGAATCGTGGTAAATTTTTTCAGCAGCCTAGTCACTGCTGATGCTTGTCATAAGAGCGAGGCTGATTGACGAAAGAGGCCATGATGGCAGACTCTAAAAGTTTGATCACCAGCCAACGTCGGATCTAGTAGAGACGTGAGGGTCATGCTCCCCCAGAACAATGCGCAGGTATTCCACTTAAAAATGTTAACAGTCTTGTGTATTTAAATAGGCTTTAGGTATCTTCCCGTAAAATTTTCTTGCGATTGAATACCCCCTTCTTGGAGACAGTGTTGCACGTTTACCATTGTGGTGATTGTGGTGCGCGCTTTGCCACACGAAACTCTTAAAAATGTTTCCATGGCTACAAGNGCATCAGAACTACCTCGCTTGTTTTGGCCTTTGTAAATCAAACAACGTTTGCATTATTTAAAAGCTTTCAAAAAACACNACTCAATTTTTGAGAAACTGAAATAGACCGAAAATGGTTCGCTGCTAGTGTTGTACTCATAACCTGCATGAAATGGATGGTTGGTTCAGCGATAGAAAGAAAACATCGTTCAATGCACCGACTTCGATGTCTACATTTGTCAAATGGGTTTGTTGTGTTTGTCACATAAGTAGTCATTGCATTCAGTTTCAGTGACTCATTTATTGTAGGCAGCTGGAATGACTTCCCATACTGTAAAGGGTAATCTATAATATAATGTCAAGGGAGGTGTGCGAAGCTGTCTCATGCACGTTTATTAAAAAAGTAATTTGCGTAACGAAAACAAGCGAGTGTTATTTGGATGGAAACTCTTAAAACTATTTTTCGAGAAGTCACTTGAAAGACGTTTATTGCGAAGATTTGGTGAAAGCTGCTGACCTGCAGTACATGCTGCACCAGTTGTTAAATTGCATCCATTGTTCAAGATTTTTACGTCGCAAAAGTTCTTTTCTAAATTACTCCACACCATCCGCGGCGTTGTTTGGCCACTGCTTGCTTTAAAAAATATTGTACAACGGTTGGTTCCAAAGTTTTGAGCACGTTTATATAAATGCAAAATAAAAACGAAGTTTTGTTTATCAAGTTTATCATTCCTTTTTATTCTGTATTCAACTCTTAATTTTGGAAGAAACGTAACAGTATGAAATTTAATTCTGTTAAAAACGCACAATCAAATCGACAGACATCTTCGCATTTCACAGTACATCTGTAGCAAAGTTCAAGCAAAATAAAAGCTACAAGCATTTGAAAATTTCAGGATTTTATAATCCGGAAATGTTTCAAGAGTTTCTTCCAGACAGACAGCTAGTGATGTGGTCCATGATCGAAAATGTTGTTTTTAAAGAAGAACAGTAGCTTTGTATTTTTGCACCCACACAACAAGGACAAGGCTGCGTCGGTTGTGCAGGTTTCTTACACAACCATGGGCGTCGGAAAGGGGGGCGTGGCCCCCCTTGCTTTTGAAAATTGTAGCAAAAAAGGTTATTTTCTTAGTTTCGAGTGGGAAACAACAAATTTCACCACTTTTGGCTCCCCTAGAAAAATTTTGGAAAAATCTCGTAGTGTCCCCCCTGGAAAAACTCCTTCCGACGCCCATGCACACAAGTACAAGGCTGCGTCGGTTATGCACGTTTCTTAATTGGCATGCTTTTCTGAGTGTCAAAACGTTACTGCAAGATAGCTTTCGTATAGAACTGTTTCGATTTGTATGTACCAACGTATGTGTATTCATCTTGATCTGAGTATATCATTGCAAGAAAACCTTTCTTCTGTTTTTATGTGTGAAGCAAACTGTTCTAGAGATGAATACGGTGAAAACCCACCAATGCTACATGATGAGATGCAAGAAATCTGGTTTCGATCTTTTAAAACTGATGCCATATTGTCCCAGACTGAGGTTTTGAGCAGCATTTAGCAACGCTTACTTTTAAATGTGTTATTTTTTTAACGTAATCTGCAGCAATGAAATTGTTTCTGTGAAACGTTCATTGCAATATAAATGTAGTGCTTTACTCTAGAAGTAACTCTCTGGTAGCTAGCTACATAGAATAAAAATTTTAAAAATCTCTCATTTTCATTCTCCTTGCATGGAACTTCTGGACATGCCTGCAACAGGGGCAACCGGACAATTACGCCCCACCGAAATTTTCAAAAACATGTTTCGTTGTTAGGTACAACAACAAGTTACAATCATTTTGCTCCCCGAAAATTTCAGCTGGATGCGACCCTGATTCTGGATATCGGTCTTTCACTGGTTTTACATCAAAGTTTTTTAATCTAAGATTTTCAATTAATATTTCAGCTGTTAGATGAACGGCAATACATATTTAAGACTCTTATTTTTAACAGTATCTATAATAAAATTAAATAATAAATTTTTAAAATCTTTTCTGAAGATGAGTTGTTACCAAGTCGAAATGTCGAAAAAAATATATTTTTCCAATAATATATTTTTTTTCGACAATTGTGGCTATTGACATGAGGAATCTGCAGCATATCGCTGAATCGTTTACCAAAATATTTAAGACTGACTCACCTTTTGCAGTTAGCCACTGAAATACTTTTACAAACTTCTATGCAAATTACTGTATTAGACTGTGGACGCTAGAGATAACGGTGCACTGTGTACATTATTTCAGTGGACAACCAGTTCACGAATCGACAAATATGGTCATGGTTAGTCTTGTCTAGCTTGAGACAGCTTGCCAGAAAACTGCAGTTACTAACGATGACTTTGCATGTCGTGTTTCTGCGACATGACTGAGAGTTCGTGAGCCCGGCGTTGAGTTATTGCGACATCGTTCTCTGGTGTGCGCCGTATGTTAGAAAACGTGAGATTGCAGCTGTAGCATGCGTCGGGTTCACAGCATTCCTTCCAGCTCATTCAATGATCACTGTTGGCTTACGAATAAAGCTTCAACAAAGTGCACTTTTTCTTGTATACAAAACTGCACACTTTTGTTAAGTCGTGCATGTAACACTTTCATCAGTGACGTTGACGAGCGCAGTATTCACAAGCATTGCTGCCAAAATGCGTTCAGTTACCTTGCGTGCCTCAGAGAAAGCAGTGCTTCAACGAAAGAAACAAAAAGAGAGAAAGATACCAAAAGTAAACTTACAACGACTGTGTTTAGCCTACTTTGCTTTTCTCAAATAGTTTTTGCTTGTGTGACGTGTATGCGCCTTGTGTGACGTGATATGCGCCTTTAATCAGATGATTTGGTCCAATGAGCATGCATTTGAATCTTTTCCTAAAAGGGTTATTTTAGAGGTCTGGCCTCTTCACATGTAAGAAACTTAAAGGTTTCTTGAATTTTTCAGCTTAGCCTAGGCTTTGCACAAGCCATTGAAAAGCTTGCTTGGTTTGGGTTCTCGCTTTAGCTAAAATCACAGTTGGTCTCATTAAGGACTTTTATCAAACTCACGGAAGATTTTGCTGAGTAAGTGAACCAAGCTTTAGCAACAAACGTATGAGGCGAGCTCTCAAAACAAATAGTGCCTGCGATTAATTTGTGTCAATGTAAATTTTCCTACTAACTGATCAAAATGTTTTTGAGCAGCGAACAATGAAAACATGCGGTGGGCCACTGGTATCTCAGACTGCGTGTCCGGAAAGCACTGATGCAAATGCTTTTCACGAAACAAAACGTTTTTTTCTGTGGGGATGGTGGATGATCTCAAAATCAGTTGCTTAAAATCTACATGCGCAGGGTTTTGTTAGACTGCTTGAAATTTCAAGTTCGATCCTGGTCGCAAGCCTTAACATGAAACTCATGTTTCCTGGCTTTTTCACCTGACCGTTGTAAATGATCCCAAGTCGACTTAATATGACCTAAAAACACTTGGTTGTTGTCGATATCTCGACATACTTGACCATTGCAGACATTAGTTTAAATTCCGCGATTCGGTTCACAACTCGTAATTTTGATTTCTTGCAAAAAACACAAGGCCAGCATGCAATGCTTGATAAATCAGCCATCTGCAAGAATGTAGCCGATTTCAGATTCTATATCAGTGGCGGATCCGGGGGGGGAGGGGCAGTTTGGGGCAACTGCTCTCTCCTAAACGTCTGTGGCGCCCCATTGAACGGTGCCCCTTAGATATAAATGCTCCCCTTTTTGCCTATCTCTGAAATAAAAAATGCTTCACTCTTTGTTAACTTCAGGATTTACGTGCCGTAATGCCCCTGATTACACCATAATGCAGCGTGAATAAAGCTATAGATGTAGTTAGCAAACAACTTACCGCTATCTTCCAAAATGCATTGAGTGTCACGGCAGTTTGCGTTTCGATGACGTCACGATGTTCACTCAACCGTGGTCCGACCTTTTTGTAAACAATTATATTACACGCTTTGGAGGCCATGGACTCAATGCCCCCTGGCTACGCCCGTAGTTATTGAAGTTCACTCTTCAAAATTCTAACATTTACCATCTCACCATCTCATGCACTGATGAGCCTTGCCATGATCTTTTTGGGCCCAGGAAGCATTTACTATTCAACCATGTAGTGGGGCAAATTGTTTCCAGACAGTCAGGCTGGATGGTTTCTTCACCATCATGTCCATGTTGCGATGCGCACATTTGCACATTTTTTAAACTTGTCAGACTATGTGTACAGTCTATGAAGTTCATGTATGTGGTTTTTACTCCCATTTATGCACTACATTCCACCACACAAGTAACACAAACTGGCATACAACATGCAGCAAAATATAACACCCCACTCAGACCATCGCAAGAAAGTCGTCAATAGGGGGGCCTTACGTTTGTGCTGGGGTGCTTGACGTTTGTGAAGGGGGGGCTTGACATTCAAATTTAACAAAAATTCCACTGATTTATAATGTTTCGTATTTTAATTTGAGGGGGCTTGGAGCTTTGTTTGGGGAGCTAAGCCCACCAAAGCCCCCCCGTGGCGACGGGACTGACCCCACTGCTGCTTAACTTTAATAGGCAGAATATACTTCAGCATAGGGAAGCTTGGCGTTTTTATTGTGAAAATTTGATCGTTTGGTTTGGTCGCAAATATTTTGTTTAACCTTTTGTGAGAATTTTTGGAAATTTGACCTAATTTACATTTGGCCCCACATTCCGGAATTTACATTTTTCCATGTGCACCCTCAAAATTCGCTTGCTTCCTTGGCAGTTGAAAATATCCAGTTTAACATTCCTAACCTAAAGAATGGAGATAGTCCACTGCCTTGATGAAGTGTCTACCAACCCTGCTCCAGCATATCCACCTTCATTCATTCGTCTTGCACAAAAAACAGGGAACCAACCAGTACGTTTACAAATTACTGCAGTCTCATAAATTTTTGTATAATGAGACTATTGACTCTTTTGTACACAAAATACTTTGAAGTACTACTACATCAGAGGGTGGAGTGACAAGGGCGTACGCAAGGGGGGGGTTGGGGTTAACCCCCCCCCCTTGAGCTTGATATTTTACAAAAACTTTATTACCTTCGCAAGGAGATTAAGTGTTTCCGCATACTTTTTGCTTGTTAATTTG
>JGI24159J19872_10003916_pt1 | contig 18833 bp, 8 predicted proteins | sample Ectturendosymbi4_FD_19872 | JGI IMG/M metagenome (IMG submission 19872) | reverse complement strand
TTGCACAATAATTCTCTCTTTTTCATAAAACGTCCGAAAGTAATTGCTTCTGAGGTTACAAAAATGTTTCAAAGCATTTAACCTGGAAAATGATACGGCCCAGCAACGAACTCCTCACGGACCGGCACCGGGCCGCGGCCCGGTGGTTGCCGACCACTGGTGTAGAGCAAAAAGTAAACTTTGTTTTTATTAGATATTTCACGCTTCATGTCTCAGGAGAAAGTTTGTTGATAAGAAAGTATTCCAGCTGCTGCTGTAGCATTTTGTATAATGCTTCTGAAAATTGGGTCAGGTTTTTATGCACAACACCTTCACAACAATGTCAGGTATCATACATCAGTGCATACGGCCGACGCAGAAACTGTAATATCCGTGCAAGAACTACTCGAGAAAGTGCAAAGACAAACGCAGCACTACAAACAGTGAAGCTACGCTACATCAACACGTTACTGCTCGAACGTGTACGTTTAAAGAATTTTAACGGACCATGGAACGAGGCTCGTAGGACTATTCTCACTTAGCTGAGTGCCACTTGCGAGAGAAAGCATGATTGCAGCACGAAAATATATTTTTAAAAATAGAAAATCAGACTTCAGGATTGATACCATGCTTGCGCGTGTAACCCTTTACGTATTTTACGTCATCAAACGGGCTTGTTTCTTTAAATAAGGAGTGTTTATTAAACACCGATTGTTCTACTGACGTTTTCGTCTGAAGCTGGTTTAAAAACCAACATTATCAAAAATTAATGTACAATCATGAGGATCTCAAAATCAACAGTGCCAAAACAAATAAACAGATTTTGAGCCCACGTTATTTGCTTTCTAATGACTGGCACACAAGCTGCTAGAAATCAGCAGTATAGCACGAATTTGGAATAGTTCGAATTTCTGACGAGACAAGCCATTGCTGCGAAAACGTCCATGAAAGGAAGTTTCAGATCAATCACTGTTATCGCCAACGCACTTATGACAATCCCCGCTTCGACAGCAACAAATCATGCGATAAATCGCTTTTGAAAGTTTGGGATGTTGGGTGCGCAGGGACGCGAGACGTCGGTGGTTAAACGAAGCGTTGCTGGGTCTGTGAGCTGCCCTGTTGCTTGAGACATTTGTTTACAGATCTTAATCTCAGATTTTGTCTTGTTTTCGCAAGATAGCGTTCTTGCGGCGAGAGTATATATACCTCTTGCCCCAAAGAACATGGGAAAACTGTCGTGCCACGCACCACTACGCACGCTTCGCAGTCAACCATGACAAACCACTTGACGTATCGGCGAAAAATCTTGGTATGTCATCCAAGCAATTTCCGTCCATGACGTTTTTTTCGACAGCTTTTAATTTCCTGCCATTGTTTTGTAAAGGCAGAACTCGCCGAACAAACGAATTACTCTTTCCTGTTTACATTGCCATTTTAAATATGTTTGTTTTTCAACAAAGACAACGGTTGTTTTGGGAAAACATTATCTTTTCACTTTGTTTCTGTCACATCTGCATGCTCGCGATTGGTTTAATAATTTCATTTCACAAATCTCATTCTACAAAAGACATTCTTGTCTTAGTCTCAGTGACATAATAGTTTTGCAACACCTTTGATAGTATTTATCCTTTAAAGATCGATCCCTCCTCAACTTTATGCATCAAAAAATAAAGTTTGAAAAATATAAAACAATTCAACTATCAAATTTGCATTGGGTGCAGCAAGTTTTAACAGATCCTAGTTCTGTTTCTCAGAATGCGGTAAATAAATTTTAATCTAAACGACGACGTTCTGTACGTTTATCACGAACTACACAAAGATGCTTCTGTGCACATAAAATGAAACCCTTCTGTGTACCTACATAATCACAACCATGACAAAACTATTTGATCATTCGCTGCCGTTCTGTTGCGAGGCAATGACCAACAAATGTAGTCAAGCTGGAAAAGTTCCCTTTTCAAGCTGTGTCGTCACCTTTATTTTTTCTACTGCATCGTGTTGATGCACATATACCACAAAAATTAGCGCAAGAGAGGGGCACGATGAAACGAGTTTGTGTGGCAATAATAGAAACCTCCGATGACCTCTGCATGAATCTTAGTGATGGTTTACTTTAGCAAAATGCAAACCACAGCGATTAGCTTTTTGTAACACCGCCTCTCGAGCTGCAACGCGCAGTTCATTACTTTTCTGTTGAAAATATGAAACTTTTCTATTCAAAGGATATTCAATACTTCACGTTCATGTTCGTTCACAAGCATTTTAAACGACACACGTTGTTTTATACGATTTGAACAGAAGAGATATCTACAAAACCCATCTTACTGCAGCAACGGGGGTGCCCAAAAGGGGAGAGAAACACACCTTGCAGAAATTATCCCTAACGTGCCTCTATCCAATCTGAGCCGTCTGGTAGCAGTAAGTGCGTCACAGCATTGCCACAAAAATCGGTCACTTTCACGAATTACAAGTCACTGTCATTGCGATACAAATGGTTGCTTCCTCCAAGCATCATGCGTATCACGTGTTGTGTCACAATCTCATCACCGGACGCTTGTCATCATTCCCCTGGTATTACCATTGCACGAGGTCGAAACAGAAGTTTCATCTGTTTTTTTAATTTGATGTTGGGCGAACAAAGCAGTGACTTTATACCACTGAAAATCAGGCTTGCAAGCAGGAAAAGACAAGCGCACTGACGAAACAATTTAGTTTCCAGGCAAAACATGGATTAATTTTATTTTCAAAACATTGTGATGCTTGTAAAATCAAAGCTTTTCACAGACGTTTGTCATTGTCGTAGGACGTAGATGCTAAGATTTGGCGCGTGAACAAAGAATGACGATTTTTATCCGGTCGCGTCGGCGTGGCAATGCTTCCTTGCGGTCGGTGGCCACGTTTCTTGGTTCCGCACCTGGTTGCGTTGAATGAACGTTTAAACGCCGTAAGATTATCTGCGGCTTTTCAAAGACAAACGGAAAGTCAAACTAATCTTCAAACATGAGCTTGGAAATCCAAGCAGTACAATAGAATGGTTCCTACATCAACTTGACAAATAGGGCGTACATCTATAAGGAGAGGGGAAATCCAGCCTATTTCCAAGGTGTGGATAGATGCTGCAAAATCTTCCTGTTTCTTTTCAGGAAGGTTTCACAAGACTTAACCTAGGCACTGCATTGAAGGAAATGGTTTGACTGTTCAAAAAATATGCAATGGTAGCAAATGTTTCCACCTAATTTTTAAGATACAAGGCTATTGTTGCGACACAACGTATCAAGGCAGTATCTCTGTCATGTGGTAGAGCAGTTGTTACAAAGTTTATCCTTCATGAGACCCTGTTTATGTGGCTCCACCAGTGGGTCTGTAGGTAATCTTGAAGGTTTGGGGGGACATCAAATTTTATAGGGGCATAGTATTTTTCATTGGCATCGAATATCTAGCATTCAATTTATAAGTTTGAAGTCTAACCAAGGTTTTCTATTTGGAATGGAAAGCATTCTCTGCCTATTATGCTGTAACAAATATATCTGTGCTGGACACGGTTAAGTGGTTGACATCCACAATATAATCAAGATGTCTCTGTGATGAGACCGATAATATTACGCTACGGCAAAACGAGACTAGTAAGAGGAATATAGAATTCTACAACGCAGTGAATAAATTCAGGCTGCGCATTTGTCGGTAGAAATGTCAAAAAACTCTCTTTAGAGGCACAAAAAATTGAGAGGCAAATGACCTCGAATGCCCCTCCTTGGCTGCAGGCTTGTTCACCAAACCAGAACTTTCGAGACACGATCTGATACCGAACTATAGTAAGCTACTTTTCCTGGGCATCACAGTGCTTTGTGAAATATCAAGGACTTAATGTACAGTAATATTGTAATGCAATTGTACCAACGGACGAACCAACGCATTTATTCAGAAACTTCAGAAAATCGAATCCAATCAAGTATCGATCATCCATCCCACACGATGGACGGATGCTCCTATTTTTCTTCCACGAGGCGTTTGGAACTCGGGGCTGTCTTGGATAAGACCAACCTCATGGCAAGTCCGACGTCAGCAATATTCCCTCTAAGGCGCGCACTGCGTAAATGTGCCACAAGAACATTTGTGCAGTGAAATCTCATTCTCGCGCACTTGCAACATTCCTAAACATTGGAAACGTACGAAAACAAGGAGCTATTCGAATTAAGTATGTGCAGTGTTTGTGTTTTGATAATATCTCATACTTATTCTGATAATTCACAATGTTTGCAATTCGTTTAAGACTTTGCTAACTCAGTCTGAAATTATTCGTATTCACTAAAGCAAACATTTTCTCAGTGTAAATTTTTTTAGAGGGAATATTGGACGTCAGGGCGGCTAACTATAGTAGCTCACACTGCGAGGGGCTAAGTTGAACTCACTCATAAATCATTCACTAAATTTCCTAATGCAAGCTCCGAAACCCTCTCATCAAGTAATCATGTTAAAAAAAGGAATTCGATGCCTCTACTACAAACCTTTATCAGTTAAATGCATTATTACCTTGAGGCATTGTGATGGTATATGCATGGAGACCAGATCCGCAACCAGGGTGGACAACCGGGCAATTGCCACACCGAAATTTTCAAAAACAAATCTACTTCTTAGGTACAAGTTACAATCATTTTGCCTCCCTCGAAAATATCCAGCTGGTTGCGACCTGCCTGGAGACATTGCGCTGGAAGGAATGTGTGACCAACCGCTACACGCAAAGACTTCCTACTAGTTTCGGTTTATACGACGTATATTTTCATTTCAGAAAACGTGCTAAAGTTTTGACTTTTAGAAACGCGTCGCGAACTGCGGTGGGTGCACGCACCTCGGTTAGATAACCACTGCGGCAGAGAGTACTGTGTACTGATGTTTAAGTAAGCATTACTGCAGTATGTCGTGTCAGATGGCAGATCAGTTTGTAGCAAAATGTTTATAAGCAAAGCATTCGTAACTTGGGTTCAGCTGATTGAATATTTCTTCAGAAAAGCACTGTTGCTGGCAAAAGTGTCTTGAAGAGGATTAGTTCAAGGTACCAAGTTATACCGACGAGCTGTCCTGCTGCATGTATGAAAATTCGGTTACGGGTTGGCCAAGTAGGTTTTGCAGACACGCGGTCTGTGTGGTGAAAACTGAAGGGTTGATAACCAACGTTTCTCTGTACTTTCCGCCTCGACAGTTCATAGAAAAACCAAATCGCTTTAGCTTTTACCCGGTATTGGTCTTCTTGTCCAGGCCCCGCCGAGCAGATGATTGTTACAGTATTTTCACCCTTGCTATGTATGAGGGATAGTACTGGTTTCGATACATATAGCTATTCTGAAATAACCGAGAAATGGGCACCGTAGCAGCAGGACTCAAAATTTTTTAGGCACAGTTTGAATAAAATTGAGATGTTGGCTTATTTGCATTTAAAAAACTCGTATAGTGAACCTGAATGATTTCCAAAGTTCAGACAACAACAGAATCAAAAATAATCGTCAAATGCTTATTTTCCTGAAACGCACGTTATGAACAAATATGGTGACGAACAGGTTTATTACAAACCACAATGAGTTAGCTGTTTGCGCAGTTACTACACATACGTCAGGTCGTCCCGCATCACAACCTTCACCTCCGAACAATTTCTGACTTCGACTCCGGAGAAGCAAATTTCTTTCCACTTGTGTTTCTCAGAACTATTTTATCAAATGTTCGAAACTGGGAATGAAGTATTAATGTTGGCAGCACTGAGCCCTAGCAAGCATTTACGTTTAGTTAAAAACAGAACCAACTGTTGTAACTTGTCCAGGCCAAAGTTTTATCGTGCCACCTATAGGTTTCGCACACTCAAGCTTTCAACAGGTTTTCAAGACCTTGTTGAGAGTCATGCACTATCTCTTCTTTTCGAGTAGCTTGCCTGGATGGTAAGCTGTGACCCTTGGGGTTACGTCATGATGTTTTTGAAAAATACGCGGTTTAAATGTTGTTTGGAAAACTTCAACAGTTGTTAGAAAATCCGAGGTTTGCAATCTGGATCCATTGTGCGTCAATAAAATATCTTTCATTCAGTTTTTCAAAAGTTGTTTCATAATGGCTAAAGAAATAATTGCAACAGGTAACTTTCAAACGCGTTCAGCAATTGTATTTGTCTATAAACGAAAAAACAACCTAAAAATCTACTGTATCTAGAGAGATTTTTAAAGTTAATTTGCAGTGATATTTGACTCACCTGGTACTTGGCCGCTGGCTGTTTTCGTAAATACTGTGACAGACAATAGAATCAGAGCGATTTTCCAGGGACCCATACTTGGAACTTCAGCACATCCAATGGTTGGCAGTGACGTAGCGTTGCTCGAATTCTCCCAGTTCTGTCCAGCCACGTAACAAACGGCTAAGCTGGCGATAATCTGCAAATTGTGCTCGTATTCTTTGCAAAACCCAAGCAGCCTCGGCAAGAGAGAAAAAGCAGATTGTCCTGCGACAGGAAAAGATTCAAAAGCAGGCGAAGTGAGAAAGATGCATGATATGCTTCGCTGCGCACAGCACTGTCTTTATCTGCGGCAAGATCTTGTCAATCATCAGCTCTCAGACGAGGCGGGCAAGAACAGTATCAGTATCCAATGAAGGCATCGGTCAAACGCAATGTTTGCGAAATATCGATAAGCGCTTCTGGTGAAAAGCACAACTTAATCCTGTCAAACGGATCAATATCTCAGATTGGATGAGTTCGCGACCCGGATGGCTGTGATCTCTGGCTCGGAGTGAAGTGTCTTGCTCGTCAGCACACTAAAGAAAAACATCAATCGGCAGATTTCCCAGTCGTCCAACAGTTGACGCCTGAAACATGATACGAATCGCTTGAACTCATCACGGGTTGTTTGATGTGAGTTGCGCAAAAATTCCACAACGAAAAAGATCTCTTAAAAACTCGACGCCGATTTGTGTCGACTCCTCTCCTGGCCTGGCTGCTGCTGATGGACTGACTAAGTAACACCCCGGCTGGTTTATCGTGAACAACGTGATGATATTTGGTCGCGTGCGCTGCGCCGCGATGAACATGAGGGGCCGGCCACAATTAGGCCCTGCCTGCCGAATAGTGCTGCTTTCAAGCCGCAAGAATGCACTTGTCCTGACCGATGTTTCACCCTGACATTTACCTAAAGCGCATTTCAACTTTCTGCTGAGTCAATCACCAAGGAGAAAAATACAGAAAGAATAGTTTACCGGACAACAGTTACGCAACGTCAACATTGAACCTTACAGCAAGTCACTGGATGACGTGGATAAACAAGCTGGCGACAGACTTACAGCGAGCGGTTTGAGCGCGTGGTGCATTGTGCGATCACCAGTTCGTATGACGTACTGGGCCATGTCGCTATCGCTTTGTTCTACGCAGTGTCTTTTAGTAATCTTTTGTCTACGTTACTGCAATTCACATTTGTACTTGGATGAAGGTAACAATATTAAAATAACATAACTGCTAGCCGAAACTTGGTTTCTGGGATTTCCCTTCTGCTCGTTTGCAATGCTTTATCACTACTTGATTTAGGTGAATTCAATTTTGAAAAACGTAGCGTTTTTGTGAACTTTCAATCTCTATCCGTACATTGTCAGTTCGTTTAAATTTGTACAAAAATCACCAAAATCAAATCTTTTAACTGCATTATTGTGGCAGCAAGATCGAACTAAGCTAAAAACTGATTGATGGCTGACTGAATTTCACAAAGTGAAAAGTGCGTTTCTGCATGAACTAATTCAAAGTTAAGCGATTTTCAGCAAACTTCAACAATTCATGCTACAACCGAGGGATTCACGTGCCAATACTTTCCTACAGTATTTCGTCGAACACGACTTAGCCTCACGTCTGCAGATTTGACAAACCGCCTTTAAATTAGCCGTAGCTGCACTGAACCATTTGCGACAGAAGTGAACTGATAAACCGCGAGTTTTGTCAAACGCCTGTCGAACAGCGTCATCACAAGATACGACGTCTGAATCACCAGCACCTTCTCGTCAAGGTTTGATGGACGGCGACTAACCCAGCATGAAAAAAGTATGGGAACGTAGTCGGATGCGGAGGGAGGCAAGCGACAATTCAACGAAGGATCGAATTCACGAGGTAGTCTTGATGCCACAAGTCTCGGTTCAAAGACCGCGCGCGAGGTGCGACTCCTTTCCGTTTATATCGATGCAAAAACAGAAAGAAATCGATTTGAAATCCGCTAAAATCGGGCACGGCGTTTACAATGCAAATCTCAGCTGCCTTGTTCAAACAGTCGGAGCACGCTTTTGTGGTCGAGGCAGTGGCCATGATATATAAGATCTGTCGTTGGTGTGACCAACTATTCTACGCTGTGAAGCTGCAGTAGTGTATTCGTGCTCAATAATCGCCAGAGAGAAAATTCAGCCAACTTTGCGTACACTTGATTTTAAACACGTAACGAAAACATTCGAAATCGTGCAGTTAAGGACAATCAAGACGTTTTTGTCATTAGCATCGAACGTCTTGCAATAAAAATGTAAACCATTATTCGAAGAAAAGCCACGCTGCCATACCGCTTTGGGTGTTCCCCACGAAAAGTTTCCCTTGCCCTGAAGCCGTTGCACTAGTTCCTTTACCAAGTATCATGTCTTTAAGTTTGTAAAAAAATTAACCTCATTCGGTGCCTTAAATTTCAATCACGCTGTCGCTGGAACTTACAAATCTGCTCTTCCTTTCAGTTGCCAAGGTAACGCAGGTTCCCTCGTTAAGTTCACTGTTTAATGAACTTTGTGCGCGGCTGCAGCGTTCAGAAAAAAAATATCGAAAAATATTTTTGATTAACACCTTTGAACGTTTCAATGCTGTCTTTCGAATTTGAATGATGTCCAGCGACGATTCGATTCCAACACTGTGGTGAGAATGGACGCGCTATGACGTCGTCGGAGCGTCTTAAATTGTTCGCGCTGGGCTTCGTTCTGACTTGTCTTTCCACTGCGCTGAGCGCTTTGAAGTAACAGACAAAGATTTTCAGCCTTAAACCTCCCACTTTCCAGTGCTCTCGCGAGGTGACGCGTCGTGCGACGAGACGCTAGCGCGACAGACCACGTACAAGATGTCGCTTCATGTTCCTTGTTACCTCACCCAATAAATCATTTGGGCCTGAGACGTTTGTTGCATCACTAAAAAATATCATCGTTGTTAATAATTGACTCGCGACCTGCAGCCATTGTGAGCATAAGCGGTGGCATGTTAACAGATCCGTGCCAAGCAAAACTTATTTTCAACGCTAACTACAATGTAAACCCAATGTTGCAGAAGTCGCAGTCCGTCAACATGAACCAATTACTAAGAAAATGTCTTGCTGTGAACCAGTATGTTCTTGCACAAGTTATCGTGTGATGAGTCCACATGCAAAATGCTATGAGGTCACGAAATACTTCACTTATGAGCAAGAAGGGAGGGAGATGAAGAAAGACACCTATTTTACGATATCAAAGCAATTTGCGATAGTTTTCTCTTAAAGCTTGATGTCAAGTTGATTCAACAAAGACGTGGACTTCGCACAATTTTCAATCTTTTATGTTATGTGCACACGGTCGAGTGTTATGCAAACAGCAACCTAAAATACTATTACCAAAAAGCAAAAAAATAAAAGCACCGTTTTTAGTTTGCCAACATTTCATTGGAAGTTGTTGTTTGCCACGTTTTCGAACAAAGAAAGGTTCTGCCGCGGTCAGCCACACCAGCGCTTTCTTTGCAAAACGGAAATCCCACTTGAGACATATTGTTGCTCCAGCAAGCCTACTAACGACACTATTGTCAACACAGGTGTTTTAATCAAGCACTTCAAGATTTGAGATGGCATTTACTTTTGTCCATTCAAAGACCATGACGAAAGCGTCTCGGTGAAGATTGGGAGATACGTTGTGTTTGTGTGTGAGAGCTTACTACCTGCGTTTTTCTCGAACAAGAAAGGAGAAAACGTGCGATTTTTATGACAACTGCACAGTGCACAGCATTTGTAAAGAGCAGGTTTTATCGTTGCGTAGCAACAGTAAAAAGCAAACCAGTGAAATTGACGAGAAACATCGGTATAATTAGCTGTTTCATACGTTGATCTGCCAATCCGTTTGGGTTTATCAACTGTTGACACTTTTCCTTCCATACCTTCTTCATCTTTCCAACAAAAAACAGCTATTCTCCTTTTCTCACGCCTTCCTAACTTTTTGAAGTGATTGAAAACCCGTAAAAACCATGGAAACCCTTTCAGGACTGCAAAGTCACGTTTGTGACTTTGATTTTGTCCAGTCGTAACTTGCTGACCGATAAAGCTAGAGAGCTCTTCAAACCCTCTGAAGAAGCAGAAAGTCTCCTTGATTTGATTTTAAAAAATCCGGGCACTTTTCAGTTTGAACCTTTTTGTGACGTCAGATTCAAGACTTGGTGTTAGGGATTTTTGGATAACGTAATCAGGGCCTGACAAAAATGTTTCTCATGAGGTATTTCGTGAGGAAGTATTTTGTGAAATACCTCATGAGGTATTTCGTGAATTACCACTTGAACATTTTTCTCATTTGCGAATCTTACCTCACTTCTGAAAATTCGAATCTTTAGAGCCCTTGTTTGGCCATCTAGCGTTAGTGGTTGGCACATTATGGCTTTAAAACAACAATTAAATAAATACCCTAGCGGATTAATCAATTAATTATCGATTCTCTGTCCATAACTTGCCAAGCTTAATTCCGAGGTTTTCCTTACTGTCGTTTAAACTAGTAGCAGAAAGTTTTCTTATACTTTCTTTACAAACAAGCATCTACAGTCAGAGGCGTACAGTCAGCTCAGCATCTATTAAAATCAAATAATAGTTTTGTAGTTTTGAAACTTAAAATTTCAGAAATGAAGCAGTGTATGTGCAAGGAAACAAAATTACGGCATAACAAACGTGGCTGTGATTAGGAGAAAACATTGGTAAACAAAAAATTTTGTAAATGTAGCATGCTTGTAAACTACACATCTCTTGACTAGCATTCAGCATAACACGCAGCTGCTCAGCTGCAACTGATGGCCTGACTTGTGAGAAGTAGTATTCAGACAGCGTTAACCTGTAGTCAAACAAACGTGATCGTTGCCCTCAGCAGAGAAACATCAATCGCGCCTAACCCAAATTCACAAAGTATCTCAAAATACTCGCAAGTTTCTGATAACACTTAAAATGCATGCAAAAATATATCGTATCACTGGCTCTAACTAACGCTTTTTCTTGCGTGGCCCAAACAACGTTTGGATAAATATAGCAAGTCACATATCTCGTTAGTGTCAACTATGTTGTCTTGCCTTTGAACCAATTACACAGAAAACATATGTTACTGGAAGTAAATCAATCCAAAACCGATCATCTTTTGCTTGACTGACATTATGTTTTTAAGGCATAATTTATTGCTCTTTATAAACTAAGTGCGTGCCCCACTTGGAAGCCGCCCCATGACCGGTTGGGAAATGCGGACCCAGGGGCGGATTCAAGGGAAAGCGTTTGGGGCGATTTCCCCCCTAAAAACCACGTAAGTAACTTTATTCACCATGATTTTGTACAATTCGGACAACAGCATTCGCGATATAAGGCCATATAGCCGTTAATTGTTTTGTCAAAGCAGTGTTGTGAAGTATACTTCATTCTCTCCTGCAGTAGTGAACCCGTAACGAGACTTGATTACCAAATATTACCAAAATCGCCTCCCCCTAACCTTACTGGCTGGATCCGCCCCTGTGCGGACCACGTACTTTGTTTTAAAATCAAAGAAAACTACGAATGAATGTTGAATATTTCTCGGCATTTTTTCTGTAGCGGTTCATGAGACGTTTCGCTGCCATTAGTTTTGCCGGAAATATAAATTCGTTCTCCTTCATTTATGGACTGGTGCAACAGTCAGAGACAGATATCAACACCAGTGTTTACCACCTGAGCATCGCATACGTTCACTCGTTTCAAATTAATGTTTTATTTAACCTAAGGTTGAAATCGTCAGAACATACCATTCACGCTTTTGGCGTTAAAGTTTGTTTTTTATCGCAAACCGCACATAAACTTGCATGTTCACATGTGGTTGGTAACCAACCCGTTTAGTTTCAAATGAACCGTAAGAAAAGCGTCGCTGCTCTGATGAGANCAAAGTGCAACAGGTAAATTGCCGGTTCGCTTCCCGTGCTTTTCATAGTCTTGAAAAACAAAATTTATTTGGAATGCAGTAAAATCTGTCTAAGATTATATAATTTATTATATGATATAACTATTCCAGTCAGTGATTTTTCAAACAGATTCGGCGAAAATCTCCGAACCAGGTCCGTCGCCATGGGGATTGGGAAACTAATTCCCCCAAATCTAGGCTTAGCCCCCGCTATTTACAACAACGTGGTGAGATTGCGATCTAATCTTTATACGCGAACACCTGTTCACTGTTCAGGCCCAACATAGGCGCAAGTAATTTGCGGAGAAGCTTTTTAAGCTTTTCTCTTTCATTCAAATAAACCACGTCAGCGTTACAGCAGCAAAAGTGAGTACGAAGCATTGTTAGACTAAGGTTTACAAAATAAAAAGCATTTTCTGCACACCACACCCTATTGTTTATAGTAGCTTTCGATGTGCGCCAATTCCTCTGTGAGTTCATAAAATGGTATGAGGCCATAAATTACCATGGATAAAAATCCTGGTGAAATCTGGGCGTAGTTGAGATCAAGTTTTAGCTGCAGGTTGCGTCTTTCCCAGAAGCAAATTTATTTGTAATCAGTTCCTTTAAGAAAATCAGAAATATGTCTAGAGCAGTGGTTCTTAACCTTTACAAGCCAACCGAACACATCCGTTATTCTCCAAGCTTCTTTCGAACCCAAATTTGTTGCACATTGATAACAGGAAACAAAAGCAGCAACAGGAGAATAAAACTACGTTACTGAAACAAAATCAGCCAACACTTTACTTAGTAATACATTGCTGTGTCGTCGTTTATTTTCAGTTCTTGTTTTTCGATGACAATCTGGGAGATTTGTAGTTCTGTTTCAAGAAGGTCAAACCTCATGTCACTTACACATGCAAGAGTGTTCCACTGTCTTGTTTAAATACCCACCAGTATAGAAAAGTCATGCTCGCATAGATATGCTGCTTCGAACGACGAGAGAATCTCGAGGGTATTTTTAGTGATACCGGGATATCCTACCATTTGGTATCGCACCAAAACAAACCAGATTAAGAAGGAATTGTTTCGTCGCAGAAGCGATTTTAGTACAGTAAAGAGTGTCATGATTAGCTTGCTGTGATCGTAACCGCGTTTTTAATCATGTTTCAGCCAAGAACTCCTACGCTGTAGTTTGGACCGGCATGTTACATTAACTTATTCATGAAACTAAGGACTATTTATTTTGACAAAGAGTTACATAAACATAACCAAAAAGGTTTGCTGAATTTTTATAATCCAGCAAGGCTCCGTCGAATATCAGGGGCTCGACAGAGATTTAGTACGAACTTTTGCAGACTCCTCTTTGCTATGTGTTTGCAGGTGCAGTGACAGATCATTTTCGAATATCCTTGTTGCCCTGACCGTGTTTCATAGACTGCTATGTTGCTATATAGGCTACTACTAAACCCAACCACTAGTACAGGCCCGCACCCGGACAATTTTCCCAACCCCGAAATTTTCAAAAGCACAAGTTACAATCATTTTGCCACCACCACCCGGAAATATCACCTGGTTACGGCCCTGCACTAGCGTATCTACAGTCTGCGGACTCTATAATCTGTAAGCGCCATTTCATGTTGCGACTGTTCTTTTCAAATTGTTGCTACAAATAATCATAACATTAGTGGCAATAGCACTTCGAATAATTTTATAACAAGGATGCAATGAATAGATTACAACTTAATAAATCTTATGGCAGATGTCCAACACACTGACCGCAAGATGGAATTCTTATTTTTGAGCCACTATAGCTGCTCGCAAAAGCCAAGAACCGCTGCCATCGATATTAAACTAACACTCGTTAGGTTAACCTTATCTCTCAACAGCAGAGGTCAACCTGCTAAAGCAAGTCTGGTTTACCCACTTGCAAAGTGCTGTGGTTGACCAACCGTTTTCTGCATTGCAAATATTTCACTGTAAATTTATATTGACAACAGTTACGAAATTCATGTTTTCAATGTCAATTCTAAAGCTTTTGTATACCTGCTATTTGAATTGTATTAAGCGTTAAAGAAAAGACTGGCTGATAGTTCCAACTTTCTTGCACGAACAGATTTGGCATGTCACCTAATTTTTGTGGATGTCGACATCACCTAATGCTGCAAATTTTCTCCGTCTTGCAGCAACGTTTTGTGCGACTGGCTGCGTGTGCCTTTGTAATAAAATAATGCGTTTTGTCAGACGTCGCGCAGATCATAACAAAAATACCAAACAGATGCTTCACTTCCTTCGCACTTCTTCAAACGTAAGCCCCTTCGCATAGGTTGAAAGAGTCCCAGCCTAAGAGACCTCGGCTGGTAACGGGCTACTCCTAGTGATTACAAAAGGTCATGATCGAACTTTTAAAAAACGTATCGAGATTTTAAAATGTTAAAACGTTTCTGGAACAATGCAAACTTCAGATGAATTTTCCTGACTTTGACCGATTTCAATTTTTCCGACTTGCATAATTGATCAGTTTTTACAGGACACTTGCTATCCTTGACCGCCAAACAATTCTATGGCTGAGCTGATTTTGACGAGTTCGTTCATGCACGAGTGTGCGCTGCAGGACGGCTACAAAAGGATGATCGCTTTGGAATAATTCCGAAAAAATCCCTGGCGAGGATTACAGTCACTAATATGTTCAACCATCATTCCCTAGTGAGTCCCAGGGAAAGGCGTGGTCAAAATGTTCGGGTCAAGGTTCAATCGCAGGGACAGTCAGAGTGGAGAAATATTCCCAACCGGCCTGTCAGTTTCCCATACTTAGACTGATTGTGTTGCTTGGACGAAGAGGTCAGTTTGCCTTTGAAAGGGTCTATTTGGTCCCGAGCTGGATCCCAGCAAAGTGTCACCACTTCGGGCCATAGTGGACCCTGGGAATAATGATGGCCAAAGTGTGTTCCAGTTTCTCCAAAACTGCAGAACTCCAGAGGCAGATTGCAATTTCATCATCAGTTGCAGTTTAATGTCAAAGCGTAAGATTTGTTATGACTGTTCAAACAACGCCCTTTGTCATGGCGAAAACCAACGGGGAGTATGCAGAAGCAGGGCCACAACCACGTGATATTTTCGGTGGTGGAAATTATTTTAACTTGTTGTTGCACTATTTTTCGGGGGGAAAACGATTGTAAATTGTTGTTGTACCTAACAAATAAACATTATTATGATAATTTCGGGAAGTCAATTGCCCGGTTGCCCACTCCTGGTCCCGGGCCTATGCAGAAGCAAACAAAATATTAAATTTCAATAACTCCTATACAAACGCATAAAAGTTTTGTCTAGAATATAAAGTGTTTAAAAATTTCTGGGTGTCAGTTCCACTTTTGCTCCTGGTTGCGTAACTCATAAATATCTGTCAACGCCTGCACTCAACCGAAAACCAATAACTGTGTTTGGGATAAGGTTTTCTAAAATAAAAACGATAAGAACTCTGCAAGCAGCTAACACGGTCCCAGCAAAAAGTGAAGTTGGGAAAACATTTAGCGCATTGTTATGCAGTGGAAGGCGCATAATATGACAACGGGTATGGCCAGCGGGTTTTTCATAACGGTCGATATTTTTTCAATATAAATTCTTTATGGCCAGACTTCGGATATTATGAACATCTTTTCCATCGCTTCGCTGGACAAATTCGTGATTTTTTGCTAAAACAATTTGTTCTGCACTCAAAACTAACTAACCTACATAACGTATTGACATTTTGAGCTTTACGTTTGTTGCCATTTGAATTAACTATGAATTTCTGTCATTTTGTGGGTATCCGTGCCGGTCCAGGTCTGGTTATAGCGGCTTCGGTCATCATGAACATTTGGTTTTTATGACCAAAATGGCCGGTTCCCAAACTGGCCATATTTAGTGAAAACACGTGCGCAATATTTTCCAAACATTAGGGGCGGCGCTGTTGCTTTTCTTTCAACATCCTTAACTACATACAACACCTATTGGGGTTCGTACAGAATAGTACTCATTCACATTAGGAAATGTAACAATTTTTTTCAATCTAAATTGTTACTTATTCCTACTTTCAAGTAAAATATTGCTATGAAACTTCCAGAATAAAACCCCGTTTAATGAACTTTTATGTTTTAGTTTTAGTGGGCTCTATTGGAAATAGTTTCCAATGATTTTTTCCTATCTTTCTGGTTCATTTCTTGAAGTTGTCATTTTTCTAAAAATTCCCCACAAACTTTGCTTTTCTCTTAGTCTAATCTATCAATGTTTATTTCAAAAAATGTCTGGAAAAATTTTCGTGTTTATTGCTATCTGTGAAATTTATTATTAATAAATTGTTGAATAAGTTGTGCAATAGCATTCAGAGACCAGTGAAATCAATTTACTGCACGTTCACCAAACAAACTCATGGTAGGCACCTTTACGTATTGCTCTACTGCAGTTAAAAATACTTTGTTTCGTGCCCATAGTATGCCAATGTACGTCCGCCAAATTGTGGAACAAGTAAACACACCTCTGTGTTGCCTGCAACAATGCTTATCGAATTTCGCACGACAACGTCAAGAATGTGTCTGCCAACATCAAGTTACCTATTTCGTCAAGACATTCGAGGAAAGCACCGACAAAGTGGTGATTGAGTACGCGCCTTCAAAGGTGGTAAGGCTGGGTTCGATTACCTGTCGTGTCATGGTCATACCGGAAGACTTGAAATGCGGTACTTTCCGCTTGTGCAGCGTACTCGCCATTGATGGCTCTGCCACTGAATCGCCATCAATGCAGCATTCACTGCGAAAATAGCCGCGTAGCCACCGGCCCAAGTGGATACGCACCGCATGCCGCTTTCCTAGGTGACTTCTTAAAGGTCAACTGACACAAAAATCATGAAATCCGATTTTTTGATCGAAATTGATGGAAAAGGTCTACATGAAAAAGCCTGTGAAGTTTTTCCGCACAGCGAGCTGAAATGGCTGAGTTATGGGCTTCCAAACATGCGAATCGGTCAAGCGTTGATTTTGCGGCTGTGCTTGATGATGCATAGACGTGACGTCAGAAACCGGCGACCTTGATTGAAATTTAGTTACAGGTAGTCTTTATTGCGTAGCGTTATGGCAGTATTTACGCTACCAGAGAGGTTGATTTGATACAGTATTATTTATACATGTTTTGTGTAGAAATGTTAAACTTTTCTTAGTTTTGCTTTTGTTTACTTATGTGGCTGATGTGTAAACTGCAGGCAAGTCAGTAAACAGACTAACTTGCTGATCATGAATTTGTTTAGCAGTTTGCCGGTTACTTTTATGGTGACTATTTCCTTGCATGTTCAATCTGTCATGTTGTCGTTAAAGTGAATGAGTGTTATGAATCGACCAATAACCAAATATTATCACTGTCAACGTCCGGGTTGCGGAGTCGTAAGGAGTCGAAGGTTTTTGGGTGGAGTCGGATTCCTGACATCCGTCGGAGTCGGATTTTTTTGTCCGACTCCGACTCCGGATGTCCAATTGGATCATATTTTACATCACACTCCTAAATTTGGAATTCCTTTTGACATGGTACAATTTATTTTGAAACTTTTGTTGAAACAGAGATTTCTTGCTGTGCACCAAGATTTCCATTGATTTTAACAGACAAACATCATTCCCTTTGTGTTAAGGAGCCGGAGTCGGAAATTTTGAAAAGGTCGGAGCCGTACATTTCACCTCCGACTCTGCAACCCAGTCAAACGTGAGTCATTATCTTTTGTGAGGTTGACAGTTTGACACAAATGTTTGTAGAAAACTCTGCTTAGCTTGTTACTTATGCTAATTCAAGTGGCTTCTTAATACGTTGACGAAATGCAGGACACTGTAAGTGATCTGGCCAAATTTTGCTCAGTTGACTGACTCCATACAGCATGACTTCTTGATTGAGTGGGACCATAGGTGTACGGGAGTGCATATTTTTGGGGATGCAAAACTTTTTGCCCAAATTTGATTTTGTTTTTCCAAATAACGTATAAACAGCAAGCCTTGATGCTAAGACTAAAATGTACCATTGTAAACTAATCAAGGTTTCTGCATGTCTAATTAGGCCTACCAATTAGCGGGATTCAAAACCGTACGCCCTCAACTAGCAATCAATATTCTGCATAGCTACATGTGAACAATGGTAATATTTACTGTGTTGAAAAATGTTGGCTAATTACAATAAAATCCCTTGCCACCACGCGTGAAAGGTGCTGTTCAGAATCTTCATTTTCAAGTTTTTATATACTGTACGTTCTAAACTTATTCTTCCAACACGATCATCCTAATAGCTAAGATCTGTTCTTCTCTAGCATAGATGTGTGCATGTGTGTTGGCCACAATGGTAATCAATCTGCAAAAGGAGTAAAATATCGGGTTACGATCTAAAGTATTACATTGCAGCACATAGGTCAAGCCTCAAGTAGGTAGAGGGAAAGGAGGCAATTTAATACATAGCATATAGGTTAACCTTCCACATTGGGGAATCTTCACTGCAATGTGTTGTACTCAAAATACTACAGCTTACTTAAACACTTGCAGCTTCTAAAGTCACATTATAAAAACCAAAAATCCTCTCCAGCTGAGACAGTTAAATGTGCATTGAACATAGCATGCTAAGAAAAAATAGCAATATGGGACTGATACACGCAAATACTGCAGCCTATATGATCAACTACTAAGGAATGTGTACAAATGCACATTTCC
>JGI24159J19872_10003915_pt1 | contig 18836 bp, 12 predicted proteins | sample Ectturendosymbi4_FD_19872 | JGI IMG/M metagenome (IMG submission 19872) | reverse complement strand
CAGTGCTGGCAAGCTGTTAGCAGCTTCTTCCTTGCATTGTGTGAACTGTAGGCTAAACCTAAACCCTTGTTTCTTTACGTATTGTACTTGTCACGTGACCACTTCAACCAGCTGTGTTCGACTAAAAGGATGGTTTAATCCGTTGTGCCTATTGCAGTCCATAGCAATTTATAGGACTCACAGTAATATAACTCCAAATCAAAAAATGCACAAACAGCACACATGTGTTGCGTTTAAGTGGGCTTGCTCCTTGTGTAGACATCTGTGCCTACGCTCAGATGTCATACGTAAAAAAATGCGCGACGCATTAAAACCATCACATCACTGCGATGAAGAACAGTACAATATCGAATTCTGCACAAACCTGGGTCCTGCTCGCTCTGACGTAGGCACTTTTTGATGCACGCTGAACGCAAGACTGCCTAGCCTAGAGAGACTTTGGTAGAACAGCCAACCAACACAACAGCGCGTAACCTGGTTTGTTCGCAGACAGTCGTGTGTTTACCGCGCCAAAACCTACGAGCGAATGTTACGTCATAGCGCGGTTTGTCGGGACTGTTGCACAACGGTCTGTATGCATGAAGGCTCTGTGCGCTAGAAACAGGACAGACCATTTGCTTTAATCAGTCAGGGTCAGAGAAGTAGCAACTTGGGTTTCGGAACGCTGCATGCAGAGCAACAGTGCAACACTTTTATGAGCAAATATTGCCGATATATTTCGGCGGAATTTTGCCGATACGATACATCGGCAACATCGTCACATCGGCCGAAATATATCGGCGTGCATCGGTCGAGCTCTAATTGTAACTACTTAACTAGATGGTAATAAATACTTAATAAGATCGTAAATCCCAAACCAAAAAACAAAAGGGCGTATTCGCAGAATTTTTTTGATATAAATGTCTTTTTAACCCTGGCTCTTCAAAACTAAACTTGGTATCAACGCAAACCGCTACAGAATGTCCGTTGCGGTCGAACAATAAGGTAAGGGCCTTTTGAGGGGGGAAAGCTGCGAGGGGTCACTGCAGCAATTGCGCAAAGCGATACTTGAAAGAAAAATACTTCTACAATCAGACGCAAGTGTGAGGTGGGAAGTCAAGATTCGACGCACACTCGGGAACACGTAACCCCCAAAACAAAAACTTCTTCCTGGATCAAAGCCTGCCGCCCTGACCATGATTTGTCGTGCTCGCCAAAACTTACCCGCCGCAGCGATGATTATGTCCGCAGTCTTGGCCAGCATTGTCAAGTGCTCGCGCGGCGTGTAGCGGTGAGTCTGAATGACTGTGGCGTCACCTGTCGTCACAATGCAACTGACGTCAGCGGAAGCGAACAACAGCCTGCGCGTAAACGAACCTAAAAAATACCTCCCGGCCTTTCGTGTCTGTGGTCAGTGTGGAGCAGCATGGCCATCGGCAAGCCCACGTTCTTCGATCTCCCGCAGACAAGAGCGATCTTGGCAAAGGTTTCGACTCCTGAACGCAAGGGAAGGTTTTGGGCCGTTAGAGTTCGCAACTCTCGAAACCTTGTTTTTGTTGGCAGAAGAAATGCACCAAAATAGAATTACCGCTGCGTTTCAGCATTTCCCAGACGCCGGTCGGTGTTGCCGGCATGAGGCACTTTTGGTCGAGACATAAGCGTCCGATGTTTTCGATGTGGAAGCCGTCGACGTCTTTTTCGGGTGCGACGGCGTTACAGATTGCTCTTTCGTCTGAAAAATCTGACCGGTGAAAAGCCCGCATCGCAAGCAAGCCGTACCAAATAAATGCCTGACTTAACCTATGTGCTCGGGTAAAGGCAGTTGCACCAGGATACCGTCGACGTCCGAGTCTTGATTTAAATTAGTGACAATCTCCAGCAATTCTTGCTCTGAAATGCGCGGCGATTTGAGGATTGTTTGGCTTGTAATGCCTGCGTACACAATCGAAGAATATCCATTGCAGGCAAATCGACAAGCAGCTCAGAAAACGAAAACACATCAAACTTAAATGCAGTTATTGCATAAAATACATGCGTCATGCAAAAATCAAAAACAATAAAGAAATTTCAGTCTTACTATTCGGCAACTGTCTAGTTCAGTGGTTCTCTAAGTTTTTTTCACATTCCTCCCTTACAAACCCAAACTCTGTCAATTCCTCCCCAACAAAAATCACAAATGATAATTGCAAAAATTTCACACTACCTACTGTGAAGAAACAATAGATGATTATGAACCAAACAGACTCTTTCAAAATATCAGTCACTGCATTTAAAGAAGCTTTTACCTGCAAGTTATTGCAACTGCTGCCTGACAGGTGCATGGTTCTCTTGATTGTGGAGCTGGTTGGTAATCGCAGCTTCACCGTCACACCGGCAAACGTTGAGACGCCTAAAGAACGGCAGCCCACAGGGATATGTCCTGGCACCCCTTCTTTTAAACATCTGCATCTCTGACCTGCCAACTACCGTCTCCAGAAAGTAGGCTATGCATGCACCAACGACCTAGCAATCATGCATGCTGATGGAGACTGACAAACAGTGGAAGAAGTGCAAAGCAAAGGCATGGCAACCGTAGGTGAACACTTCGAGACGTGAAAGTTAAACCTCAGTACTGTACTACAAAAGCAGTGTTGGTTGTCTTCACCTCAACAACTAGGAAGATATATCTGAGCGAGCTGAAAATCAACCACAGCAACGAAACCCTGCCCTTCTTCTCCAAGCCCAGATACCTCGGAGCAATGTTAGACAGGTCGCTCACGTACCGCCGACACCTCGAGTCACTTCGCAAAAAGTTGACATCACGCATTGCATTCTTGAGGCTGCTTGCTGCGGCTCTGGCTGGGATGCTGGAGCAACAACGTTGCGAACAGTCACCTTATCCTGGTTCATTGAACAGCATATTACTGCGCTCATGTCTGATGCAGAAGTGTTCACACCTGCCTTATTTACCCTGCCATTAACAGCGCCTTGTAAACTGTGACTGGATTCCTGCGTCCTACACCAGCAGACAATCTTCCTCCAACCTACTGAACTTCGTCGCAATCGAGCCACAGTGTCTCTAATACGCTGTCCCATGGAGCCTTGACATCTGCTCCACTGAGTGCTCGCCTGTCCATCTGCTCAACAACTTATCAGTTCATCTGACGACAAAAACAGAAGTGGCTGGAATGCAGACAAGTTGGAGTGCACTACGAGCCTCCGTACTTTCCTCCCTGGCCCACCCTCCTGGAATAGCATTGCCGAGACTGATGCAGTATCGCAGCCGGAATGAGGCCGAAGAACCCATGGTCCCTTCCGAAGCACGCTTGCTAAGATTTTCACTGGTACTTTACACCAATTTCAATTGTTCGGAGATAAACGGAAGGAACAATCGCACGGACATCAGGTAACTGACCCACCCTGAAGAAAAGTTCCTGGCTGCGCAACTGACAGCGTGGGTCCGGCTCAACCGCCTGCTCACGGGTGTTGGACATTTCTGCTGTTGTTTACACAATGGCCGCTTTTGCGGCTTATGGATGTGGCGCAGCAGATCAAACCGTTGACCATGTTACCTTCCAATGTCCAATCCTACAACAATCTCCCCATGGATTGCACGGCCTGACAGTTCTGGATGACGAGACAATCGATTGGCTGCTGAATACCTGCCCTGAGATCTAGTGCAGCCAAGCAGTGGGCTGAACGGACTGCTGGCTCAAACGATGATGNTGGAGCAGCTTGTGNTAGGGTACTGTAGACATTCCAATTTAAACCAACCGCACTGTGCAGCTTTTTTTGTGTTGAATAAACTAATAGGAATAAAAACTTAAGGTTTTCTTCTGCAGCTCTTCCTCCCCAATTCCTCCTTGGAGCAAATTTCCTCGCAGGGATTATAAATTCCTCCCTTAATGAGCCAAGTGGCTCCCGTTTGAGAACCACTGCTCTAGTTGGTTCGTGTTTGCACCAAAAGAATCACCGCGATGCTAAATATCTACTGCATAGCGAAAAACGACACGCTGATTCAATTTCAAGTCGGCGGCTTCCCATGCAAAAAATACGTACAGACAACATTTTACTACTCGTTAAATGAAGTCATCAACGACCACGCAGCAAACAACACACTACGAGACGAACAGCACTTACCAACTTGAGTACACGCCTTAACTTTGTTTCGCACGTACGTTGCACTGGCAGGGTCCTCACCAACAAGAACAGCTGCAAGATGTGGTGGTCTTTCACCAGCGGACAACAAGTTGTCGACCTCCGCTTTCACTTCGCTGTGTATCTCAGCAGCGAGCTTGGTGCCGCTGATTATTTTTGCTTCTCGCCTGGAAAGAGGTTCGATGATGAGTTGTAACCTAGCAATAGCATTTATAAAAAGAGCTCAGTTAATAATAAATGGCCACTGTGAGGCCACGATGAAGTAATCCAGGCCCGTAGCCAGGTTTTAAGTAGGGTTGGACTATCCGGATATCGGTTAACCAAGGCATTTTCTGCTATCCGATATCCGGATAACATTTTGTCGGTTAACCCGATAATAAAGGAGTAACATTATTGCTCCTCTTTTATGTTTGTATGGCGTTAAGCAACTTGGAATTGCCTTGTTCTCGGCTACAGGCGGCCTATCATCCCACAGTTATCTTACGGTGATAAGTGACTTCCCGCTGACCTTAAAACCTTTATTCACTGTTCATCTATTCTCTAGAACAGGGGTTCCCAACATTTCTCTTACCACGTACCCCTTCATCATTCCGACAGATGAGCATGTACCCTTCAGCATTTCGGCAGATTAACATGTAGCCCTAAATTTTCTTACAAAACATTTTTATCATGATTATTCATAGAGATATATTTAAAAATAAGAATATAATGATTTTTTAAAGTAATATTCACTGACAAATGTATAACTATTTGGAAACAAACAATATGTAAATATATTTTTATCTTCTATTGCTAACCTTAAATGTACCCCTTCGGAGAGGCAAATGTACCCTAAGGGTACATGTAGCCAGGTTAGGAACCCCTGCTCTAGAATGACGGGGAAAATTCGCTCTATTACGTCACGAAGCAACTGATATGCGACAGTAAAATTTAAACCTCCCAACATTAACAAAGAGATTCAGTCAAAACGCTTCGGGTCGAGTGTATGGCCTATGCTTTTTAAGTGTCAAAAAAAAACATTGAAATGGAATCCAAACGTTGCAAAATTGAAAACCCTGTGTGGGGTTACTTCCAACGTTCAACAGATGGCGAGAGGGCAAAGTGTGGTACCTGTGGTTCAAACTCTTTACGAAGCACTGCTTACCATCCAACCGACTTCTGTGGAAGCAGAAAGAGCATTCAGTGCATGCGGGCTCAATTGCTGCAAAACTCGGGTCCCGCTTCCGATTCAACAATCGATGCGTTGTGCATTTTTAGAAATGTGTTGCAGGAAAAATAAGCATTACAAAGTTGTGTTTTTTCGTTGCACTGTATAAAGTTAGCTAAACTACAGGAGTAATAGGTCTTTGTATTTTGACTGCTAAATGGATTATATGACTCTGAGTCAAGACTTTAATCATCATTAAAACTTTAACATCGTGTTATTTTCTCTTTTGAATATCCGGTTAACCGGATAGCACAAAGACCAAATATCCGGATATATCCGTTATCCGGATAACAAATTTTTACAACTATCCGTCTAACCCTAGTTTTAAGATTTGGAGGGAAAATACATTTTTATGTTGGCAAGGTTTTTGTTTTTTTAAGGATGTTCAAAACAAACTTTTCTGGGCACAACACAATTTGAGGGCACTGCCCCCGGATGCCCGCCGTGGCTACGGGCCTGAAGTAATCGATTCACATCGCAACACTCTTCGTGTGGTCATCAGATTGATCGTTCCTAATCGTTGCCGTCGTTGACATTATTCCAACAAAGCAACAATTTGAACCACATTAATTTTTTTTTATTTCTGCCTCCCCCTTTCAACAGGAGCCTCTAGAATTCATGCGTCAAAAGTGTATACTTCCCAACGAGGACATAGTCCAATGCAATCGTGTCATCTCTACCACTAAAACTACTAGAACCACATGAATTTGAAAAGCACGATCGAAAATTTGACCTTTGTGAAAAACCAACACGCTGCCTGATTACACTAAGGCCTTAATGCGGTGATTTAGCTTTTCAACCGTAATACCGTAGAGATATTGCGTCAAAGTTGTTTTACGCTTTCTAAGCAAATCAAAACTTTTTTATGCTTGCTGTAGATTTTCGAAAGGACACCTGGTATTGGGAGTACAAGATGTCCATACATGCGTAGCAACACTTGCAAGCAGTCTGCATTTCGTGAAAATGCGATCAAGTCCAGTTTCTCACAAATGAGGCAGTATCGGAATCTGTCAAAACTGTCAGTCACCAAAATGTGTGACAGAGAAGTTTAACTTTGTTTCTTTTATATCCGGAAACGAAAATTTACCAAACGTTGACTAAGCACTCAGGCACTTTCTTACATCGATCATAAAAATGCTGGTATATCAGCAGAACACCCTGGGGGACATGCTTTCCGAACCTTTGCTAACGGCTTATCGCTTGGTTGCCACGCAACAATGCGTTGAAGAGATGTTATGTTCTGGCAAGGAAACTACTAAGTCGATAATGTTTAACCACTCCCTCCTGTTGCTCGACCAACCATTTGCTTTTATCCAGACATTGGAGCGGCCGCATCTCAAGGTAAGTTTCCTTGAACTGCTAATCGACGACCTTCTCAAGCCTGGTCCGCCAGCAACAGAGCGACGACCGTCATATTCGGAAGCACGCTGACTTCGTTTTCGCCAGCAAGATATCACGAAGAAACAACGCTTCGCAAAATCCTTTTCGCACTCGAAGCACATGTAATAGTCACTAGTAATTAGCACTGGATGTGGTATCACGCATTCCAATGCAACCTCTGAGTGGTGTACACTCTGTTTATTTTGCGTAACTTGTGGCTGCTCCCGGAGGTTCTGTCAAAAGCTTTCACCTGAAGTTGGCAGAAGAACTTATCGTTCAAGCCATGATGATATAGTTCTGTATCGTTTTACTAGCGAACTTAACAGCACGTAATTTTTGAGAAAACACTACCCTGGTAACCTGCGCAACGTAACTTGCTCGGGTCGAGCTTGTCAAATGATGACTGCAAAATATAGATCGCGTCAGCAACGGGCGCTTTTCACATTGTTGAACAACAGGCCGGCAACCAGATTGGGAAAATAGGACAACTGCCCAACCCCTCACAAGGTTTTTGAATAACACTTTCAACTTTGCAAATATAGCGTTCTACACTGCATGTCGCACCTTAACCAGAATTCCTTATTGTCATGATTCATGGTCGTTTTCCATTTCCAATTTTCGCGCGCCTTTCGTTATTCAAGCGTATTTCCCAGCAGCTCAGCGAATGCATTCTTTGTTTTCCTCTGCTATGCTCATAAATTGCTACTACGTACTTGTGCACTGGGTTTTTTAAANGTTTGACCTTAGTGGCCGTTAAGACCTTTTGAGAGACCGTAACTATTTCATCTGAATGCCGAGTAAGTCATACAGCTGTTTTAGTGCAGGAGAGTTAAACTCATTTGGTGCTGTGGGCCACATTTACCTTCTTGGATTTTACGCGGGCCAGACAATTTTGCACACAATGATACAATCGATATTTTCATTTACTACTATTTATTCATAGCACTGCGACTCGAAGAAAGTTGACATCCTTTGGCATTTACAAGCATGTTAATTTCTGGTACCAAAGATCGTGCAGTAGCATTAACTTTTAGCGTTGAGTTGAGATGCACATCCGTCAATTGAGATCGGAATCGGGTTTTGTTAATTTCATAAAGGGGGCAGTTATTCGCAGACGTAAGTACTAGCGAACATTGACATGGTCTTCGATGCCAATTCTTTTATTTGGGGATAGGTTTGTCCAACGTATAGATAAAACGTTTTGGTGTCAAGTTTTTCAAACTAACACTGTTGCACTGTAACTCAATCAGTTCTATTGATATTTTCGTGGCACCTCATCAGCAATGACAGAAAAAGGGTTACTGAAAATAGCAAAATCAGTTTCCATTTTTGAAATTAGAATATCTTTCTTCGAATGCGTTCGAAATTCTTCGAATCCTCATGGAAACTACACAAACTCATGGTTTTGAACTGAAGAAGTTGTTACCGTTGGTTTACTTTAATTATTTGGTCATAATGTCGTGTTATATCCCAAATATAAAAATCGTAACTCTGCTATGACATAATAATAAACATAACTCTGTCAGACGTAATGCAAGCACAAAATTGGCATGACGCGGGCCACAAAACGGAACTTGGTGGGCGAAACTGGTGGCCCGCGTTTTGGCACCCCTGTTTTAGTGTATTCAGGTGGTGGCTATGCAGTCAGGTCCTACTGTACATTTAGAGAGCGTTAGAAAAATTTGACAGACCGTTTCGGTTTCTCGAAACACTTTAAAAATACACTGTGTTTGTGCGCATAGACATCGTTAAATAGCTGCACAAGTGTTCTGTCACATTCTAACGCTAAAACAATTTTAATAAACTTCTCCGAAATACAACGCGTCGTTTTATACAAGGTTTTCTGTACGTTGCAACGCATATAAACTGCAATTTTAAGCCATCTTCGGCTCTAGTTGGACGGGAGCGGCCGGAAAATTAAGTAATGAATTTTTTGTTGTTTCTAGGTACACTTTTCTTATAAAAGGTCACGTATGCGGTAAATGTATAACGTTGTATGTGCGATTATAACACACAGTTTACAGAAGTGGCAGAAATTGGTCATAGAAAACCTGCCAAACATAGCGTTAATTTCCTCATTAACGTTACGTACAGGCCCTTTCTGCGTAACTTTCAACCGCAGGGTTGGGATCAATCGGTAAAGTTGAGTTCAAGTTGTTGCTTAGTTCTAAAGAACTTGAGGAGACTGAGGCATAAGAAGTTGTATATCCAAGTTCCCCACTACAGTATACTAATCTATCTCTCTTGGAAGTTTCGATTAGGTAGCAACATATAAATTAATTTTGAGCTGTAAAGTNTCCGTGTCATAAACNCTTCGGCATTATGAATAGTGTATTTGGTTGTAAGCTGTCTGCCACCACTTGTGAACAACTACAGGCTTATATTATATCTAAACAAATATTGTGATGGAATCATGTTTATCAAACTACCTTACAAAGATAGCAAGAAGTAGAAAGTTCCCAGGATACAAAGAGAAGCATACACAGGCCTAAAAAATNACTCAAAATTGGAAANACAATGCATGCTGATCCTGGTAACATTGACTGTTTGATGAAAATCATACTTTTCTGAGAAGATATCAGTGGCATTATGCAATGTACATTCATGTGTCAAGGCATAAGTCAGTCTTAGACATACATGGCCCTACATTGGGGTCAAAGAAACCAGGAAAGTTTTTGTAAGTATGGTATTTTTAGATTTTCATGAGTAGGTAATCCAATGGTGGTGGACATAGGCAGCACCTCGACTTTTAACATTTTTACTACCAGGTGTATTTGCTGAAAAAAACAGGCTGGGTAACAAGCAGTTTTTGAGAGTTTACTATGTTTTTTCCAGTTTCATAAAATACTTTGTAATTAAGCCAAAAGCAAGGGCTTTGATTGATAAGACCCACTATTTCTCTTCATAGTGTTCATACTTAAATACATGAAATTTCAAGAGAAAAATATCACAGCAATATCCAAAAGATGCCAGATCCATATCGGTGTATAGCCTGTTGTCTGTCCCGTAATCCACAAATACCTAGTCATAGAGATATGTAGGTCACTATAGAAAGTGTTAACAAAAAAACTATTTTCAAATTCTAATTATTTACAAAAGAAATCTGTATATATTATTCTGCAATAAATTTACTAGAAAGTTGAAGAAGTCCCACTTTTTGCTAATAATTCATAATTGTAAGATAAAATCTGAATTGCTAAGACTAAACTTTAGATTCAGTATGAATTTTTGTGACAAGACAACCTTCCTAATCACCTGCTGTACACCTTCATTTCTGGCTGCTAGTAACATTGAGTGTAGCTGCCAAATCCATGAATTGCTTCTTTATTATTTTTTTTTTATTAGGTTTTCAAAAAGTGCACAACCTCTGCATTACCATGAGTGAAATACTTGTGATGACAATATTTTTTAGTAAAAAGCAAATTAACTTGCACAGTCTGTATTTCTAATACAGCAGGCTGACAGGTAGTGAGAGCCCTACATCATAATTGACACATGCCCCACTCCAAGATTTCTGCTGGTTGCAGCCTAGCTGTGCAACACCTAACATGTTGTCTCAAAGAGTTGGGTAAGCATTATGTGCATTAGAACTTCTGCCTGTGTATCAAATCATACATCCTGACATGCCATAAGTTTAAAACACAGTAGAATTGCTCTATAACGTCATTTCAAGGGAGCGGAGAAAAAGCATCATTATACGTGAAGTACAATAAACTGTTCCTAAAATGGCTTTTTATTTCAATGCGAAAGTCGGCCAAGGGTTACAAGTTTTCTTTGACTATGAAAACTTGCAACATTCACTCTAACCCAACAAAATATTCTGCAGGACCTACACAAAGCATCGCTATAGGCGAAGTGACAATATAGCCGAACTCGAGCATACATAAAAGATAGGAATTCTGCTCAGACTGATGAAAAAGCATTGTTATAGGCGAAATGTCGTTATAGCCAAAGTCATTACAGGCAAAGTCTACTGTACATACTTTCTTTTCAGCCTATGAAATGTGCATTGAAATAGCCATATCTTACTGCACTATCTTTCACCATGTATGTGTTTTTTAGTTTGGCATCTAGTGAGAACCACAAGACCAGCACATGCTGCAATTGAATAAACACTGCATGTAACAATCACATGTTGCAACCTCAAGCAGATAATATGAACAACTGCACAGCAGGGTTGATAAAAATCATTATTATTTCAAAAAAATCTGATTTTTTTAATTTAAATCAGATTTTTTTATTTTTTTGATTCAATGTGTAGAGGGTGGCCACCTAATACTTGTAATTTTTTATTTTAAAGAGTTTGTTTTAACACTTCGAGAGCCCTCGTATGATATATTCAAACCTAGATTTCAGCCTCAAACCAGCAGTTTTCAGTTGCCTTGCCAACACCATAGCTCCTCCACCGACTGAGCTAGAGAGCTGTTCAATGGCTCAAACGGATTGGCTAGTCTTCTAGTCTGCACTCGAAAAACATTTTTTGGTTGGGGGGTGCGGATTTTTTGTGAGTGACATCATAAGTGAAGCAGTTTTTGGGTCATTTTGTCTCATGTTACTTGGCCTAAGGCCCAACCGCTAGGTCAAAGTATTTCGCTGAAGTTTTCATTGGAAACTAGGCTCGAGTCCAAGTCTTTTGATCAACTTTCTAGCGTTTGTGGTTCAAAAGTTATGATCTAAAATAAACAAATTAATTAATTATCTAATTAGTCAAATGTTTTTATTAATTTAGATCATAACTTTTGAACCTGAAACCCCAGCAAGACATCCAAACTATCAAAAGACTCAGATTATAGCCTAGTTTCCAGTAAAAACTTCAGCGAAATACTACCATCTAACGGTTGGTGCCCAGGGCCAGGTAAAGTGGGCCAAGGTGGCCTAAAAGCCCTCCACTTATGACGTCACTCACAAAAAATCCACATCCCCCAACCAAAAAATTTTTTTTGAGTGCAAGCTACAAGACTTGCTGCGTCATTTGAGACTTTGACCAGGTCAGTAGCATATGCCAGACCACATAAATTCCCGTGCAAAGCCACGTGCGTTTCCGCGTTTTTTTCTCAGAAATTCCCAAAAGCGGCCGGGTGCAAAAGTGTTAATATAACATTCTTGTTCTTTGTTTCTTCTAGTACAGCAGCTAGAATTCAGCTGAACTTTCATTCAAACTTACTTTGTACTTATGCATCACGCTTGAAGCAAATCAGTTCATCACACCAGTACCAGTATACAAAACATTTATTGGAATGACAATACTCAAACCATCAGTTGATCAACTTCTTTAACACTTATATACGTATGTTAAGAAGCTTGTACAAAAATACAAGCTTGCCAGCCTATTTGAAGCGAAGTCTATTGCTGAAATTGATAACTGTAAAGCTGTTTTGTGCTCCCAAAAATTTTGTTGTGCCCAGAAACGTTTGTTTTAAACATACACTATAATAAAAACAAAAAAATTTTCCCTTATCAGTTTATTTTTCCCTCCAAACCTCAAAACCTGGCTCCAGGCCTGCTTTATGCCAGCCTACACTTTCAAACTTGTGACATTCTGACAGTTTTGACCTCTGAATCTGCAAGGGTTAATGATTTTAGTCCACATACCATTTTTGCAGTTAAATGACATAGAATCTGCGACCTCACAGTTGCTATGATTGATAAAACTTCAACTGATTTGATAAAACTTTAACTGATTTTAAATTGTGTTGTCAAAAACTCTTTACGTTCTATACTAATACTGTACAGGCTATGTGAAAACCTATTAAAATGCTAAATTGAATGTCATAGATATCACACAAAGGTCTAAAATGACATGATTTTTTTTATTTTTATTGCTTGATTTAAATCATGATTTAAATCACTGATCTAAATCAAATGATTTAAATCAATCAACCCTGCTCCAAAGTGTCAAAGTTCCCCTAAGCACCTCTGGATCTTCCAGATATTTGCTAACAAATCATTTAACAAAAGTAATCAATAAGAAATATCATGAGATGAAGGTGGAAGAGGTGAACTAGCAAAGCAAAAGAATAAAAACTTGGAAGTAGCAAAATTCATGATCGTGTATTTTGGTCTGTGCTGCTTGTAACCAGGGCTGCGCAGCCATCATAAAAATGACATAGCTGCTGCTCTATAGCTCTTCGTTTTCATGAAAGTGGTTCCAGCTCCGGTGCTATCTTCTTTCATGGCACCAGCTCTGGCTTCTGTTCATTTTCACAGATTAAAATTTTACTTGTCTTGGTGTGCCTCAAGTTGAATGGAAAATGAATTAAATCAATTACACAAAACTAAGAGATTATACCAAAACTTTTTGAGTACTTTAATCTGGATGTTTTCAACAAGCAGCACTCTTACCGTGAGGAAATCAGCCAAAAACCAATAATCACACGTTCAGACAGTTCAGAGAACACTTACTATCAGAAACGTAACTCAAGGTAACGGTAATATAAACAATTTCTGGAAAGGCAGTCACTGGTTTTGCCATCAATGTCTGAGGACCTTTTGTTATTTCTTATGACCAGAATTCAGAAAATGGCTGTTTGGAAAACTACATTTATGGCCAAGCATTTAAACACAAAGCAGTCCCAATTGACCAAGTGTTTTGCATTCATTACATGCTTTGCCTGCTGCAGTCTTGACGATTCCAGCTAACAGCGCTGCTCAGACAAACTATGCAAAGAGCGCAAAACACATGGTCGATTACCTCTCTCATGTGTTCTTTCAAACATGCACACATTTGCAAACACAAACGTGAAGATGTGTTTGAAAGTCATTTGTTCAAAGAAATAGTATGACTTCTAGCAAGATATTCACCTTTGACATTCCTTAAATAGCTGAAAACTTTTGATTTCTCATCTTTTGCACTCATAATAAGCAGTGATGAATTGCAAAGTAAAGCACAATTTGACTGGAAAAGCTTGTGAAAAAATAAGACTGGTTACCTTGCTGAAAACCAATATTTTTTTCCACAGTGAAAACTTCCAAGAAAAGTCCACATTTGTTTACACTGATTTTTTACACCCTACAGATAATGTACTGCTGTGCAAAGCAATGCTAGTTTGCTACTAATTATTTGTAACTTTTATGTTATGCTACTTGAATCTGCAATGGCATCATATCTAAATCATACTCCCTGCAAACAGCATGATCACACTGCTACAAAAGCTATGGACATTTTATAATATACCTACTTGTTATAGCGCAGTCCCTTTTAGATCTCAACACTAGTACAGACCTGGTTTGATCATTTTGATTAGAAAGTAAGATGTTGTGGCAGTTAACATTTTTCTTACTTCTACAAATGTTGTTCTCACACATTTTTCTGAAGGTAGCCAATTCCAAAACTACGATTCTGTTAGAGAGCTGCACAAAAAATTTCACCACAAGTAAATTGACACATTTTGTTTTATTGCACTAACAAAGTCTGCTATCACAAAATATTAGAGGTGTCACTGAAAGACATTGTCTATCGAAAGGAATTCTTTCACAGAAAAAAATCAGACATTAAGCTTTTACACTCTTGGCTTCAGATTTTCACTTAAGCAAACAACATCAATTGTAGCTCAAGTAATTAGTCTCTGCAAAGGCAATGCAGTTAAATCAACCATCAAATGTGCTAGGTAGGAAATTAATTTCATGTTAGGTATATACATCCTCAGTTTTGAAATCTTGAATAAGATGTTATTTTTTAATATATACATTAACACTTTTGGTACCAAAGGTTTTCTGTGAGAAATCATGTTGCGTACTAGGCAAATTTTAGACTTTTCCACATCTATGTCAGTTGCACAAAACACCTTGTAATTAAAACTGCTGTTTCACTTCATAGTTTTCATATGTAATTGTACAGACTTTCATGAAAAAAAGATAATTGCCAGTATCCAACCTAAGTTGAATCGGTATGTATACAAAAACCAGTGTCTTCTCTGGTATTTCCACTGTGTAAAGGTACACACACCAATGGGAAAAGTGTCAGTGTCTGCTATTCCTTGACTCGATTAAGATAAGATTTAAGTTAAAGATACAGGCAGTCAAGAATCACTACAGATAAAGAAAACATGAAAGCTCAAAATATAAGTAGAGCTTTCTTCCATAAAGAATCAATTACACTATTGCACAAACTGAACTATAGTATGTTTTGAACAATTCAAATAAAAAATGCATTGACTTTCTATGAAATACATGGAAACAATACCTAACATACACTGCAGATTAAAACTGGTAAAAAGAACTTTAGCAATTATGTGAATACTTAACAACTGTCAGAAAGTCACTGTTCAAACAAAGTGCCAACTTGGTACAATACTAATCTCAACTAATGTTACAGTGCACAAAGAACTTATCTTTAATGCTTGAGGATAGTGAAAGTATTTTACTTAGTTCAAAAAGATGCTGTGAAATAACTTAATTGATACCAAAATCACCCTACATCTAAGTCTTACATATAGCAAAGACAAAAATGGCTTCTTATTTTTAAATCAAGATATATAAATAAAGTAACTATGTCATGTTTTCAATTATAATGAGCCAGCATTGCAAATATACAGTGCTTTCTGCACCCTTACAAAACTATCATGGAGCAAAGCTCTGATGTACAACTAATTAGCATTTTTACCTAAACAAAATGAAGGGAAACGAATTTTTCTGTAATATAAAGAGAATATCATTCATAGAAAACAAACAAAAAAGGCAGTGGCTACAGGACCACATGTGCATTTTCATATTTGAAACCTTATTCGACCGCCACCTGTAAAGTGACAGTAACGCATGATGAGAGTGCAGTAGGCTTGGTAGAAACACAGTAAACATTAAAGGTAAAGCAAACCCTAAACCTTAAACCTAACCCTAATGCCATGGGCGTCAGAAAGATTTTTTCCAAGGGGGTCCAATAGGGGATTTTTGAAATATTATGGCATTGGTAAGGGAAACAAAGTGGTTGAATTTGGGTTTTCCCACCCGAAACTAAAAAAATGTTTTTTGCTGCAATTTTCAAAACCTTTGTCAGATATGCAAAGGGGATAATATCAATACATTCTTCTGTATTCCCTTTGATCACATTATTTTCTCACATTGCTATCTTTATTCCATACTTTTCTTAACCCTATTGTACACAATCCCATTCTTTACACATCTAGGTTGTATTTGCTTGCCTAGGTTTTGACTGTTTTGTTTTTTGTTTGTATATTTGTGATTTGGTTTTCTTGCTTTGTTTTTTGTTTGTGCATTTGTGATTTGGTTTACTTGCTGCTGCTGCTGCTGGTGGTATTCCTTTGTTTTGCAGGAATAGCACCTCATATCCCACAGACGACGTATGGTGAACAATTAAATTCTAACGCTACATCTCCGCAGATTTGATATTTTTAGAATTCTAACCATCATCCACATGCAAAAAATTGCTGCAAATAATTATAGAGCTTGCTAGATACAAAAGAGTTACAACCTGGGCAGTTTCATTTTAGCTGGGTTTATGCTTTCTTTGCCTTAACTAAGGAGGGGATCTGAGCAACTAGCACACTGAGAAAGACCAGTTGCGACCTAGCACAACTGTGTTGATCATCTAGCAGCTCTTTCTCATGTATATGCAACACCATGAGTTGAAACTGGACAGTAACATTTGAAGCTAATCAACTGCTGAGGAGCATTGACTCCATGACCTTCCAGTTCTTTCACTCAATGCCCTGGCATCCTTGCACTAATTTGCGTTTTCTTGATGAATATTAATTATCGCCAAATAAAAATAAACTCAACTCAAGTGCATCGTGCATGCGCACAAAATTTTTTGACATGAGTAGTTGCTATATTCATTATTAGCAATTATTACAGTTGACAAAAACACCAATGGTGTGATTAGGAATAAATTGTAAAAGTAATAGAATCACTCGAAATTTTTCAACAAAACAAAAGTTGTGTTTGCCTGTTACTAAAATGTGGGTGAGGATCTTTTTGCAGAAAAATGTAAGGCTGAACAGAACACCAGGGTAAACAGCGAATAAACCCAAATCCATTCAAGCTATAAACTTTTCTATCAAATTTAAAGGCTTTACTGTTCAGATTTCATGAAAAGAACTTACCTGTTGAATGGCGAAGAATGTATACCACACACGGTCATGCCATGATTAAGAATCGCAAAATTCAGACAAGGTTGATGTGTCCTAACCCAACACACAGCTTTTAAAGACTTAAATAAAGCGTGATTCATCTTAATTATGAAATATATTTCATTTCTCGTTCAGTTATCAATTCTTCCAATCACATCTACGGACACAACTACAAACAGCAACTCCCCCTCCAATTTAACATGCCTCTGCTCACTGCTGCTGTATTTCATCACACGCATCAACAAACACACACATTATGGGATGAGACAGCGTTGGCTTTCAAAGCAACAGAGCAACAGCGCCACTTACTTACTGCATCGGAGAATTTGGTGTTTCGATACAGCACTCTTCAAAGCATCAAATCGTGCAAACTCAAAAAACAAGCACAGTCATGAAGCACCATGACCTGGTTTCAGTCAGTGATGTGCCCGAGTCATCTTTATCGAGTCAGTGTCGAGTCAGAGTTATCTAAATTTTTTCCAAGTCAGAGTCGAGTCACAAGAACTCTTGAGTAACTTCGAATCATTGGTTTGGAAGCTCGAGTCAAATGAAATTTTTCATTTTTTCTATGTCTTCTGTTTGCGAAGAAATGGCGCCCAACATGCTGCAAAAATGGCGCCGGATAAAATAAAAAATGGTGCCCGATGTTGTTTTTGCAAGTTTCATTGTAAGTTATTCATATCTAAGTTTTTTACGAAAGCAGTTCCCATTTTACTTTTACTTTTAATCTCTCTCATTTCCACAAGTCTAGCCCAACCTTGCTGCAATAAATATACTTCCATGTCTTTCGCATAACCAATAAGTAAAAATGACAGACGAAAGTTACTTGGATTTGGATTACATCTTGCGGCATTCTAGTATTTATTTGGATTTGGATTTTATCAATTTTGCATAACCAGACATGGATTGGAATTGATGATATTATTTTTAACGTCTTCGCAATGGTTCAGTTTTGGGACTGCAGGATACTGTATTGATAAGAGTTTCTCAAATCTGTTGAGACTGTTTATTGTGTTAGTTTAAATGTTGAGTCTTGTCTATGACAAGCGAAACAAGTCTGATCTATTGTGAATCATGTCATCAAAATTCCAATATTTGGTTGGACATTTATTGGCGTTGGCGTTCAAAGTTAAAAACGCACTTTTTCGTTCCTTTTGTACGCCCATGTATGCATCACAATTATGGTGTAATTTCAGGAAGTCATGCGTGCAGAGATTGCGTGTAGCACATAACTTTGAATTCAGAGCTCTATACAAACTGCCCTGGAGAGCGAGTATTAGTACCCACCAGGTTCAATGTAACATTCCTACCTTTGAGGCTCTGTTACGAAAATACACGTATCTGTTTCTCGAAAGATGCAGAAAATCTAACAACGTATGGTTACATGCTTTGATGCAGTCAGATTATTTGCATTCGTCCCTATTCTTTGAACAGTATAATCGCATTTTACTCTGTGAATGAGTGATCGAACTTTGCAGTATCCGTTTGATTGATGGCGTGTGATGCCACATCCCACAATGCTTCCGCATTTTACCTAGACTCGACCAATTTAGGAATTGGCGCCCTACTGCGCAGTAGTTTTGTAACAAGTGTTGCGTGTTGGCTAACTTTAGTGTTAAGAACGTGTCTGTAAACCTATGGTTCTGTCTTCAATGCAGTTGCAAAAAGTATCTGTAACCCTGTGATTCCGCCGGCTTCAATGCCTTGTGCTACGTGTTTTTTGTCTGTTTTTATCGACCTGCATTCCGCAGTGTGTGTGTGTTCATACTGTGGACTTCGTGTCTGCTCACAAACAAATAAATGTAAAAAAAATTAAAAATCATTGATCCAATCACTTTTCTTAACTCATAATTGCTATACCCTATGTATACCCAATAAAATTTGGCACAGTTCATCATTCTTTATACAGTCCACCATTATTTATATGTGTAGCGCAAAGACTCTAGGCTAGGCTCTGCTGCATGTCGTGTTGCACTGTACTTGATACCATGAAAAATATCGGCATAATCCCCAAATTTTCAAGTCTTGAATCTCGGTCTCGATTTTTA
>JGI24159J19872_10003914_pt1 | contig 18836 bp, 9 predicted proteins | sample Ectturendosymbi4_FD_19872 | JGI IMG/M metagenome (IMG submission 19872) | reverse complement strand
CTCAACGCAACATCGGAACATAGAGTTGTATTCTTGTATCACTTTTGAATCACAACAATTTTTCAAACGAATATTTTATTCAAAACAAATAAATGTCATCACGGGGGGCCCCCTTAGAGCGGAGGGCCCGGGGCAATTGCCCCGTTGCCCCCCTTAATCCGGCCCTGGTTGCAATAGCCACGTGCGGGAAAAGATGCTTTCCTCAAATCGTTTTACATCAATACAAAGCAAAACCATATCTTCTTGGCTTTCAGAATTTAGGGTGTCATTGCAAAATTTTAGGGTGTCATTTTGACATCCAAAAACGGCTTAAAAAACACTGATTATGACCATTACAGTACTGCTGCGTTTGGCAACGCACGGATGGCTTTGTGACGCAAGAATGTACTGTGTTTGTAAATTAGATATCTGATTGCGGTAGCTAACTTGGGAGTTATTCTAGTTTTCATTGAGCTGTGCTGTGGAATCATTTGTATACGGCACGGGTCTTTCTCACTGATGTTGACATGTGCATGAATTTACAAAATGAGTCTTTGCTCAACATAGTGGTATCGTACGTTATTTTTTAGTCATTGTGATTTTCTATTGTGCAAACGCAACTGCATTTCATATGTCTGACTGGAAATTTTCGGAAGGGGGTCGTCGTGACACGACAGTCGTTAGGTTAAGTTGGTTTGCAAAATGGGTCGCTGCATGAAAAAGGTTGAAAACCACTGGTCTAGATCAAGCGTCGGCAACCTTTTTGCCCTGCGGACCGGTTTCAGCCTGGCATTATTTAGCGGCTCTCCATAAAATAATGAATGTTTGGAAAATGCAAATTTATTACAACTCGTAAATCATCATAGGACGGATTCGGTGGGAGACCTGGGCTTGCTTTGCCGCAATAAGATGCTCCGACCTATAGGGATTACGGTAGTCAGTGGCACCAGTAGTGTGTTCCTTATGTCAGTTGTTCCAGTCACGTTTGGAGCAATTTGGCCTTGGTTCCTCACGACCCAGTAACAAATTCTTCACGGACTGGCACCGGGCTGCGGCCCGGTGTGTTCCGTTCCCTGGTCTAGATAACGCTCAGTCTTACCTTTCTAGGTTTTGTCAACCAAATTCTCGTTTCGCATTCTCTTTCTGCTCTTCAGCATCACGCGCACACTCCGTCACAAGGGGAGCAATCATGAACAGAGAAAGCAGTTGTAGTGGTGTGAGCATCATTCCCAAGGTTGACAATAAACGCCAAACGTACTAGCACGCGAAGGCATCTCAGAGGCTGAGGTAACGTATGTTCAAGTGCGGCTTACAATCAAAGGCGGCTTACATTAATGTTTAACACCATTTCCTTCAGCTTAAAATCAAGGGCAGCTAACCAGTGGCGTAGCCAGTCCAAAATGTTTTTTTTGAAAAATATTTTGACTTTAAGCGAGCAACAGTATTTTGTTTCGGGAACCGCTTCTCAAAGCACAAAACGATAAGAAATTCTCGAAATTTGGGAGCTAAGACTATGCGGCTACCAATCGAATAAATACGGTAAGCGAAAGAAGTTGCGACTTATGATTACAGTCATGCAACGTTTAATTGTTTTACAACTTGCAGAAAAAATGCAATGAAGGTGGCACGTACATGCAATTATACAATACAATGCCGACACACTGTCGGTGGTGCTCACGAAAAAATAATTTTTACAGTTTTTAAATTTTTTCAGGTAAGTTCAGGCTTTTCGAATGCAGTGCTGTGCAAAATTATGAGACCACCAATAAAAGTTTCAATAATTTTGATATTTAAGCGATATTTTTTATTTTATAAAGTTACAACCTCAACAAATATACATCAATGAATAATTTTATTGAGAAGCTGGAGACTCAAGTATCAACTGCTTTTTACGATTTTTTGAATCTCGATATTTAATTTTCAACTGTTTGTACAACATTTTATGAAATTGGCCCCAGTATGTTGACATGCTGCAGGTTTCCACCAAAATAATCTTGGATGTTCCAACAAATGCTGTCTGTACAAAATAATGAGTGCTGTACTCAGGCGCGTAGCCACAGGGGGAGCAATGGACCAATTTGCCCCCCCCAATCCCGAAAGTTGCGCCAAAAATTTTCAGGTTAATAAAACTTTTGGTGTGTAAGCCAAAGAAATACTTCAGTGCAAATCAACGTAACTCCTAAAGGAACTTGTCCTACTCCAGCTTTAGTCGAACCTGATCCAAGCAATATGCTTACTAATTGTCCATGGTTACTCAAGAGTTGTGTACAGTGTAAATGCTGGAGAACTCATGTCATGGCTGACCTTCACCTGAGGCTTGCTTCCTGTGGAAGTTTTTGATAATGAAATACAAACGTGTCTCCAAGCGCTTGCAATCAATAACCGAAAGCAAAACAAGGAGCAACGCTTTTCGCAGCTCTTTCTGAAGCACCAGTTTGCTGTATCTCACCTAATGGTGATATATGCTTCATTTCAAGACCATGGAAAAATTCCTCTCTGATAACACTGACGTGCTACAAACACTGTATGACGTACCCTTGTCTGCAGTATCAGCCGTAGCCTTAAATCAGTGCTTGTCAAACTATCGTTATGGCGGCCGAAAACGCCTTTTTAGTCGCAAGCAAAGGCCCATGCTTATTTTTGATGGCCCAATTTCAAACTTATGCTGTACTCCAGGGGTTCTGAACCGGGGGGAATTCCCCATCAGGGGGGAATTTTGTATTTGTAAGGGGGGAATTTTGTATTTAGGATTTTGTTTAAAATGTAATATAGTTTAGCTTATCAATTGTGAAAAGTTTAGTTTCTCTTCTTAGTGTACTGATGTAAAAGTGTTCTTTACAAACTAAATTTCTAAGGGGGGGATTTTAGCTGTGAATAACGGTTAAAGGGGTGCATGGGATGAAAAAGGTTGAGAACCACTGCTGCACCCAGTTACTTGTTATATGACAGGGGTGGCCAAACCTGCTCTATGTATGAGCCGCATATCGTAAAACCCAAGTTAAAAAGCGCCGCAACATAAAAATCTAAAAACACGAATTTATTTTCCATCTACTCTTCTGTGACATCATCATTATTTTTGGAACGACTTGCAACAGTAATACTGTTCGGCACGCTAGCTACCACAGTACCACTTTACAATATTCCTACACTTTGCAATAGAAATAAAAATTAAAAAACAAATATATAACTATTCGCAAAGGTCAAAGAGCCGCATGCAAAGGTTCGAAGAGCCGCAGTTTGGCCACCGCTGTTATATGACAATGTTATGATAATGTTATAAACTGTATAAAGAAAAAGGCAATGCTTAGTTAACGTCAAAAAATCAATGATCGATAGGTTTTACAGAAGCCTAACATTTTAGCACAACCACAACATAGAAAGTGTTGCGCGGCCCAATAAAAAGTGTTAAACGGCACACGATTGGACCGAGACCCACAGTTTGCCGACAAATACCTTAAATGAATATCGAATATTTTTGATTTTTCACAGTTTTAAAGCTAAAAGCGTGAATATGACGGTAATATACGCTTCATTCTTGAAGCTCAATCTTGTCTGCAAAGTAATCCAGCTTCAGTCTTTTTTCTTACGCAATTACGCCATAGATACTGTTTAGCAACAATGGCATTAATTCTCGATCTTTATGTGTGATGATTAAACATGTACTGTGACGGTAAAATCACAATTACGTGGAGCCTTAACGTTTTCATCAATGATTTCCCATTAACTTGCCTGCTAGTAAAAAGTTTTGTCAAGCAATGAGAGTCCGACCTGCACATAGTTTGAAGGTGTTACAACTTTTGCCAGTTGCCTATCTTACACTAAATTTGAAATCATTCAGCTGCCACGGGAGGAGTCAGCAGCAAGATCTAACGTCAGTAGGAAGATGCTTCTTAAGTGTTGAGGGTATTGACACTGCCATTATTTACAAACAGCTGGCAGTCTGTTTTCTCGATAAAGCGCATGTGACTGAAATGAAACTAAATCAAATTTTTTCCCAATCGATTGGCATTTGTTTATTTTATGAGGAAGACCTTCGCAGACAGGCCCCTGCGGGGAAGACCTTCGTTGTCAGCGTATCGTTCTTGTTCCGAAAACTTGCACAACGGAGTTACAGAAGTGGTAGATGTTCAAAGCAATTGTTATTTCATCAGCTGTTCGAGCATGTGCACAGAAAAAAACTCGGCATGGCGACGGATAGTAAAAAAGTGCACCTGGATGGAGCCACTAGGTGAATGACGCTACCCGCGCAACACAAAATAGCCCACAACCATGGGCGACCGCAGAAATTTTTCCAGGGGGGGAAACGTCGACACTTTACTTATCTTTTTCGTGTTGCTGACGATGCCATGCTAATGGACGTTCACAAAACGCTTTACCCTTTCTAAACAACAACGCAAATGCCCTGTGTCACGGCAGGGCCTCTTAGAAAAATTTTAAAAGGAGTACAAAGACCGATACCGGCCCCCCCTAACTTATTGATCCCTGCCGAAACTTCTACAGCTATGGTAATCAGAATATAGATAAAACAACTACTATGTTCCCCACCTTTCTTGAGCGCGACCCAAATCTACATTGGGTGAACACCTTACGATTTAAGTTTCAAACAACGTATGAAAAAATAATGACTGTATCAGTCTGTATGAATGAATTTTGGCAATAAGTTGCTAAGTCGTTTTTAATGTCAGCAATCTACTCTTTTCTCAAGTATGTACGCTACAGACAGACACACACAAGCAGTGGTGACTTCAGGAAATACGCCACTCCGGTTTGGATCACCTCGGCCCGACCCATTTTTTGACCTTTCGCCACCCTTGCTTGGGTTTCGACCCATACATTGTGAACCACTGGGCATCATGCTATAATTTTCTTTGTGATTGTGTTCTGAGCGTGGCCAAGTAGGCCCATTCACACCATGGGTTTCCGTGATTAGCTCAGTTCGCTATTAACGTTTTTTGACAACAGGATGCANAACCATTTCAAAATTTCCAGATTTCACTAGCAAACAACGCCTACGTTTTGTGGTGTCACCTTCGCACTAGTTTCCTATTACGTTTTTGTATAGTACTTTCGCAACTGAACAAACGTTATCTCATTGATCAAGTACCTATTGCACATGCTCATTTGCCCAAGTAATCCTTACCTTTCTTTGCTTTTCGTTGATATTGGGTTTCTTGCAATCTTCAGTACCGGGTTACGGACCTATACGCAATAGACTTGTACGGATGAGGAACGGGGATACGTACCAGTGCGTTTCTGGCTGAAAATTTTCCGGAAAAATCGCGACAACGTCCCGGTACCCAGCGAACTTTCCCGGGAAAACACCTGATACCGAAAGTGTTGCGCCATATTCTAACAAACGTTTTCGCACAGTTAAAGGATCAAGGTTTGTCTCTGTGCTTACATACGATTCTTTACAGAGATCAGTTCTGGTGAGCCGACGGTAAATTAACGAAAGCCGTAGGGTTCGGTTAGTGTGCGAAAGCACAGGGGCAGAACCTGATGCCGCTCGTTACAGATGAACAAAGCCGTCTCAGGGTTAGCGAAAACTGTACCAGATAAATAGAAGATATGAAATTAACATAAAATTCTGCATTCAGTGATATTTACAATAATACTTGATGGTTTGCGTTAGAATTTTCATTCAATACAATGCTAATGCAAAAATCTTCACAATAATTTCAGGCGGTCTCATAGTTTTGCATGTGAAGGTAATGAAAACTGGTTTAAACGTTCTTTTACACAATAAAATGCCGACACGGTGGTGGTCGTCACGAAAAAATATCTTTTGCAAATCTATTTGAAGATTTTCTTTTCATGTTGGTTGAGGCTTTTCGAATGGGTAAGTCAGGGCAGTAATCTATTGTATCTTGTACATTGTGTTTCGCGCTTTCGACGCCACTGGAATATCTGCCTTCGTTGCTCAACTTTCTGCAAATCAAACAGTTTGTCATTGCAAAATTCAATTTGCGTGTCCTATGCAGTTTTAAATGAAATCCTGGGATTACTGGTGGCATGCATGATTTATTGATTCAGGAGGTGTTTTCTTAAAATAATGTAACCCAAAACTCTGTGACAGTGCAAGCAAGTGCTGGAACATCTGTGAGTTTCTTGTCTATTGGCTTCTGTTTGATAGTTGCCAATAAATTTTCAGTTCGGTTTGGGTCCGGGCTGTTTTCTGGCTAACCCAGTGATTTGACCGGTTTAATATTGCAAAATGTTTGCAAAAATATGCTTCGGAATTACAGAGAGTAGTTACGCACGTGGACAAAATTTCCGTTGATGGACTTAACAAAAAAGGTCCAATTTCTTTTTAGTCTTTTCCATGTGCTTATCACCATTTCTAATGGTCCCGAGTCAAACACAAATACCTGCATGCAACGTGAGATGCGGTCATTCATCCCAGAACCATTTATAGTTGTGTAAGTGCCGATTATTAGTAAAGATGTGAGCATTTTGGGTCAAATCACCGCTTGGCTGACCATGCAATACGGCATTTGCGAAGCAAACATGCTGTAACATGAGCCGGCGGGAAATAAGCACTTTATACTTCAGCGTGCTCGTTCTGAGGTTTCATGGTCAGTTCCAAGTAGGTAGATTTCATGAATTTTGTGATATGAGATCTTCGTGTTGCTTTGCAGGTTTTCATGTCCATATTCAAGCGCAACAAACGCGAATCCACCATGTAATTGAAATTTATACCTACAACAACAAACAGCATTTTTCTGCAATATGCTTATAAACACTCTTCTTGTTGAAACGATCTTCTACGGCGCGAGTACTCGTCAGTTTTTTTAATGTTTTGGTGTCTATAAATGTTCTTCGTTATCAAAATCTTGCTGAATATTATAATACAATGCTGTGCTAAAGGACTTTTTGATATTTGCAAAATTTGTTTATCTTTTTTGTTTGTTTGCTTGCCCAAAATGACGATCGTGCATATAGTTTATTTCAAATAAGAAGGCATTTCTGACGAGCTTTATTAATTCAGATATCACAAGTAAATGACCTGGAATTGAAACTGTTGAAACAAAAATTTAAACTTGAACTGCTTTTATAATCTATTCAGAGGATTCTAATATACTGATATAGGCACATAACCAAAAATAATTTCGAAATTGTCAAAGAGAGGGAAACACCTTGTTTCCGACAGGTGCTGTTACTCTTTTGCTGAGGATTAGGAGATGCTGTTTTATAACTGTTTTTCTTTATGCTAGCAATTAGTATTTCAGTACTTTGCACTAAATGAGTCAAAACGAAATCCAGAAGCTGTACCAGCAATCTTTTGAGTTGTAGCATTGCTTCTGAACTGTATCTGTTGACTAGTATATTTTTGATGAACAGCGGAGAAACAGATGAAGACTAAACTGACGTATAGCAAAGTTCTGCCCTGTTCACAGAAACAACATCCTATCACTCGAAGCAACACTATTAGTAGTCACGTCAAAATAGAAAATACTTTTCTTCTCAAGTTATTATTTGCTGAATGAAGGAAAACACGCAAGAAAACAAAACGTCAAACCAAGATAACAGTTTCACTAAACAAAGTTCTAAACACCAAAAGAAAGAGTACCACTTATCGCAAACCTATGTCAGAGTGTGTACATAATCGTAAAACATTTGGCCAAATTCTTTCAAATACTGTAGGAGGTATGGATGTTTTCAATATGTTTTCTGAATTTTTACGTGCACGATGCCAGTTTAAACCTACGTCAAACATGATAATGGATTTCCAAACTTGTGTGACATTTTCCCGAACTTGATTGAACCACGTCTTTTTTCATTGTTTTAAAATCAAAGAACATCAGCACAAGATTAGAAATGTTTCACAATTCACATTTAATAAGATAAAAATTTCTACTCTCGGTCTGTTCCAACAATGAAAACAGATTGTCAACATGGTTTGGTTTCAACAGCGCATTAAAGAATGTCAAAGCAGTGCAGAAAGCGCCCTTTTATTTCAAACACTTTTCATCTTCATTTAATAACCTATTCGAATTTTCTAAAGTGGAAGCAATTGATCTAACGAACTGAAAGTCACTCGGCGATATTCGGCTATTCAGCGAAACGATATTCGTCATAAAACCAGTGCCGGATTAACAATAGTAGCAGATGTAGCAATTGCTACGGGCCCCGCGCTTTTGGGGGCCCCGCGGTCCTTTGTGTGAAACCTGTTCTTTACGAATATACAATAACGGATGTTAGAATTTAGGTGCTCGACGCAAACTCTCAGAAAGAAGGCACTATATTTTACACATGATGATACACAGAAACATTATTCCCTGAAAGAAAGTTAAATTTTTCATTTTGTCTGGGAATTTGCTTCTGCGTGAAAGTATAATTTACACTGTAAATTGTTTGAAGTCAAATTGTTGTTTGTTCATACAAGTTCTGGAGGGGCCTTCTTTATTCGCAAATTTGCACATAATTTTGCTTTATTTGGCAAATACATGACTTGCTTCAAAGGTTATTAAATGTGACTCTAGAGTGATTAATAAGCTTTCAGTGCGAAACATTCAAAAGGGGAGTCCTCAAGGCATCTCTCAAAAAAGGAGGCCCTAGGCGACCGCCTCGTTCGCCTCCCCTAAAATCCACACCTAATTATATATATACAATTTTAAATAACTCATTGGCAGCCCTGGATTTGGCGTCTATTCACTGGCCTTTGAGTAGTGTACTTGGTGTCTTCTTTTAGAAATTTATGAAACGCTTTGTACACTTATTTGTCTTTCATGATATCCAGCTGCAGTGGAGAACGATTATTTCCTAAACTTAAGATAGAAGAATGAACGAAGGAACACCATCAGACAAAACAAGATGAACAGCCTGATTCTAAAGAGTAATAGAGCATGAACGTCTATGGGAAATAAACACCAGTAGTATCCATAGGCGTCAGGAGTGGGGGGCCTTGGCCCTCCTAGATTTAGAAATTTTCAGAAAAAAACGTTGTTTTCTTAGTTTCAACTGGAAAAAATCAAATTTCACCACTTTTTTCTCCACCCAGGAAAAATTCCCTGGTGCCCCCCTCCTGGAAAAATCCTTACGACTCCCATGGCAGTATCATGAACAAATTAGCTATGGGAAAATCTAGAAAATACAATATTAAGTAGTAGGTTTGCTGCTCTTGACAATCGACTTCCACACATACTGAGACTACACTGTTACAGCATGATCAAATTTCTTGATGAGTCTGGAAGCATCAATTACTGCCTTTGTACTGTACGTCTGAGTTGTACTGTAATGTACTCCCTAGTAAAAGCATACGTATACACGTATTTGGTAAAAAAGATATGTAGCCCATAATATCCACCAGCTGCCATTTATGGTCAGGTTTTTCGTACTTCCGATATTCAGTATGCCTAATGGTATTCACATGGATGCCCACAGAACTTATAGTTGAACAGTTTTCACTTGTTCAAGTGTGATTTCAATTTAGGGCCCCGCGCTATTAATATGCTACGGGCCCCGCGCTACCTTAATCCGGCTCTGCATAAAACCATAGCATATTTCGTGGTAAATTCAATAGTTCCGCAGTTACATATGTTGCACCTTTTTTGTATCTAGGCACAGCAGTTGTGATACTGACAAGTATGATGCATTTCTGTATCCAATAGGTCTGAAATACATTGAGGCCTGTTTATCTCTAGTTTTGAATCACGGAGTTCTCAAAGCTAACAAACATTAATTGTGTAATCACGTTTCTGGTATTTTCAACAAGGAAATTAACTGATCACTTTTTAATGCTGTACTATAACGCGACTGGGGATCCAACAAACACATTGGTCGTTTCAGCAAACAAGTGGTAAAAAGTGTTTTCAGAAATGTTCTTTGAGACAACATTTTTCGAATTAATAGCTGTATTCTTTTGACCATGCCCAGTGACCTCTTTCCTTTGATCTTACCGTGATGGTGCACATTGTTTTAAGCACGTCTTGCGCGATGCGTGATGACAATGTCGTCTGTTGGAAAATCGTTTGGTGATGTCACACCAGATTTCTATGTATGATCCTGTTATGGTTGATAATTTTTGCGAGAAGGCTATGAGCAGAACCGGTTGAGATTGACAAGCACCAACCGGTGATTAGTCAACAGTTAAACAAAGTAATTGCACAATGGAAGTGTACAACTACAATACATTGGGGATGAGGGAATAACAGGCGACTTTGTTATATCAAAAATGCGATTTTTTGTGAAAAAATATGCTTTTAAAACCACAATAAGGCGACTGATTGTTTATTGAACTACTTTGTATTTTTATTAAAAAAGCATCACGTGGAAAAACAAAACAAAATTTTTCAAGCAAAAAGGAGTCTCCATTTCTTGCAAATTTTTCTGTCACTTTGAGAAAACGCCGCTATGCTATAACGCTATTTAGTAACATTAGAAAAGAATGCAGCACTGTGAAAAATCTTCGGCCTGGTATTTTATCAAAGACCACTTATAATGTATTATTAAACGAACTTTATCTGAATTACATCAGTTTTGCTTCAATATGTTACTTTATTCGATAGTAATGTAAAAGAAATCCGGGAAAAGGATAAAAAAGCCTCAAAAAATTTCCTGCGAAAATCGTGCTATATTGAAATCAGCACTAAGTTAAATTAAATGATGTAGCTTTACTGCTGATTTCAGTTAACTTTTCAAAGTTTTGCCTGGCACGTTATTGAACATGTTTATCGCTACACAACCGATGTAAAAGAACGAACAAGAATATTTGTGTTTTTGATTACTGATTCGCCAAATTTATTTTTGTTTGTTGTAAAGAAACGAATCCTTTTTTTCGAGATCAACATCTTTAGTTACTCTGCAGTGGGGTCTTCAATTTCCCCCTCTTCTCCCAAACATGAAAATAATTTCGAACAACAGTTGAAGGCACCTTGTGTTGTTTTAAGAGCTTGATTGGCATTAACACCACCTGAAAATGAACACAGATTTTCAGAATTTTTCAGAAACTGTTTTCTAAATTGCGTTATAATAAAAGAAAGACGAAACGGTGTCATTATTTTCTACAGATCACCGCAACATGTGCACAGCTTCTATAAAATTTTGAAAATGCATTTCCGGATGTTGTAAATTCTACAATAATTTTCCCTATATACATATTCAGTGCAAAATAGCAAGCGTTAATTTATGCTCTTCGAGGAATTCTTGGTATTTATACAAACAACCTCACCTCCCTGCGGTTGAGAAGTTACAACTTTCTGATGGCATGTCGGGCAAATCACAATTGGTTGATTGCATGACTCGCATATCTTTGGCGTAGGAGCTACAGAGTCAAACAAAAATAAACATAGAAGTTGCATTACGAAGTGCGGTATATCTCTGCACATTGCCGTTGTCAGGTTTACGTTGATATTGTCAGATGTACGTTTCTTTGGACAACAATAGTATTTGACACGCGTTGTTGTGTTATCCATGTCTAATAATGATAATTCACATTTTGCACAGTGATATTCTTCATAAAAATAGTCTTGTGCAAATGCAAACTTGCTAAGCCAGACGTTATTGAATAAATTACCATGGTTTCTGCTTTCACTATACTTGATATTCCACATACAAACGCTATAATCTTCAAACTAAGTACTTACGCCTTTCATCCTCATTCTGGTTGGACTGACCCATCATTCCTGGCAAATTTCGTGATAATTTTGCACTTGCGCTTGCGACGTTCGCGACGTCTTTTGTTGAAAATCCAGTGTCTCCTATCTCCATTGTTGTTTGGTTTTACTTTATGGATGCCAAAAGCAGAAGTTGAAAAAGCAGTTGGATTGAAATATTAAAAAATTCTGTTAACAAGAGGTTAAATGGCTTACATTTTGACATTGTACTAAAGTTGTTTAAAACATACTCGTATATTACTAGGCTAGCCGTAACGTTGATTCGGCTGCATAGATGTACTTGGCATTGACCTACTCTCGTGCATTGCCAAGTTCGTATCATTTTTGCTTGTCAAGTAGACAGCGTGCACTGGTCATTTTTTGCCAAATTCTTCACCCACATAAGCATAAGTCTAACCACCTAACCATCTCAAAAATGTTTATTCAGTGCTTTTGTAGGAATTGGATGCAAAGCCGTGAAATAGCATGTGAAGAAAAGAATTCACAGTTTATAAGGTTTCCACTTTTTTAAATGATACCTGCTGTACAAAAATAAAAATATGTTTAATGAATGGAATCAGACAAAAGTTTGCCTACAGGAAGTTTGTGACATTAAGTTGCATTTTATGAAAGATAATAGTGCAAGATCAGGCTGTGTGGTCCACGGTACACACTAGACAATATATCGATATTGTTTATAGACTCAACCACTAGACCTTTGTCTGTTGCAGGGTTGCCAGGTGGCTTAAAACTCGGACAAGCGCGATAAATTGTCTTGATTTCACCAGTTGTGTCCGACAGCTAGCCAGTTATTCGAAAACCGAATTTTTTTGTCCTGCTTTGGTCGACATTACTTGGCCTCAGAAAGATTTTACTTTAGAAGCAAACAATGAAGCCGTGCAGACACTTTTGTGTTCATCGACTGATAAAAAGATGTGAGTGGTAAATCATCTCAATCATCACATCGGTTTGGGGTTGCAACCAAACAAGGGAAACTTCTTGGGTCTGACAGAATTGCTATCAAGGTGACATCCTTCTCTAAGAGTATGTACAAAGAATCCCATGAAAAACGTGAACGTCTTCAAGTTATTTTGCCATTACTCGGCCAGGATGAGCATAAGGTATTAGTGGAAAGTTCGACTTTGTCAAATTTCCACTAAATTCTAATGGTGGAAAGTTTCTTGATGTGTGATGATGCCTCCAGTTTTATCGTTTGTTTTAAACATGTTGCAACAAGTTATATTTCAAACATAAGTAAGCATCAATTGCATTTTTAAGTCGTCCATTTGTAACACGCTCCCAGCGTGTCAGTTTTTGGCTTAACGCGGATTTATCACATTTTTTCTATTGTCATAGATTTTTGACCATTTACATACCTCTACGCTTGGTGTCAAAATACTGGGATGATGTAAGATATTTAATCCTTTTTCCACAGCGGCCACTTTTTTGACCAAGATTTGCAACGCCATAACTCGCCAGCCGATTCAGCTGGAGAGCTGCTCAAACCCTCTACGGATTCAGCAAGTCTTCTAGTTCAGATTGAAAAATTTTTTCGTTTCGGCTTTGGGGTTCTCTGTGGGTGACGTCACAATGGCGGCATGTTTTCGCCTCTTTGACCAAGTATACCTGGCCCTTGGTGCCAACTCAATGAGCCATTTTTTTGGCTCAAGATTTTTTGCAAACTAGGCTATAATCCACATCTTAAGAGTTCTTGAGTGGTTTGCTGGCATATATGGAGCCCAACGTAGGATAAAAAAAAAACATTTTTGACAAAAATGAAAAAGATACACAAAAGGTATCATTTGCCATTTCAGGCCAATTTTGGCCAGCCATAACTCGGCAGCAGATTGAGCTAGAGAGCTATTCAAACCCTCTAAAGACTCGTGAAGTCTTGTTGTTTAGAATAAAAAAAAATGTAAGTTTTGGGTTTGGTGTTTTTGGTTGATGACATGATGAGTGGGGTATATTTTGCGGTTTGTTTGATGACGTCGTCGGCAGATCCAATACGCCAATTTTGTGGCTCAAAGTTGTATTGGGTTGTATGCTATAATACGAGTCTTTAGAGCCCTTGATCGACCTTCTAGCGTTTCTGGAGCCAAAGTTATAGCCAAAAAAAACAAATTGTTTACAAAAACCTGTGGGATTTCCCTAATTAATATTCGGTTATTTTGCCATAAATTTTGAACCAGAAACACTACAAAGTCAATCAAACCCTCTAAAGATTCGTATTATAGCCTAGAATCCAATGAAACTTTGAGCCACGAAATCGGCTGGATTGGTCAACTCCCACAGGATGTTGACGTCATCCAAATGTAAACAAACATGCATAAACATCCTGTAGTTATGAAAACATCAACAAAAAAAACGACATCACCTAATTCATATTTTTTTGTTTTTGCTTGTTGCAAGCCCTTCAACACTTCTAAATCATCACCGACATTTTGTGATATTACCATAACAACGAATGAACAGAGCTAAAGACTTCAAAATGAAATTATTTTAGTGTCAGGAGCAACACTCCAAAATTTTCATAATTTCACCTTCAAGTTTTACCCGCAAACAGGTATGCTGCTTAGCAACCATACGTTTCTTCAGTAACAACGTTTTTCAAAGTAAGCAACGCTCGTCATATCCATTGGCAGGGCAGATGGTGCCCTACTTTTGGNAACGTTTTTTCAAAGTTTTCTAAAATNTTAAAATTCATTTTTGGTTTTCGTATGCTCTTAATCTTATTACAACTTCACGACAAAATAACATATACTTATCTTCGTGTTGCTTCTTAGCAAATTCTACGTGTGCGCCGGAAGTGCTCTCGTCACACAAAACGCGTTGCATAGCAACAACTGGTAAATGTATACTTTATTAGCTACCAGCGCTTTTCATGTAACTCTTAAATGGTGATAAATAGCCCGTCAGAGCCTTCCTTTTATGCGTTTGCTTCTCCTTTAGTGCAAACAACGCGCTATAGGTCACTATCAGTCAAGAATTCTTTCCCAGCAACAGATGGAAGGAAAATATATTTTGAAAACATTCTTCGTCTTATCGTCCAAACACTGTATCTTGAACTGAAGCAGACAACTGTATGAGTGCAACCGATTAAGCTGAGCAAAACCAAACATCTAAAATGGTTATTTTAAATTAATTAATCAACACCTGCCTGTAGCTACTAGGTCGCAGTTCGGCACTGCACAATAAAAACTTTTTCTTTGTGAAGTAACAGCTTGTTTTTTGTCATAGCTTTTTGCTTTGTAATTTATAGCTGTCAAGTATCTGACCAACGTAGTAGTGCCCGTGATAGTATTGTTGTGCAAAACCATCTTAAGTTGGTTTCAGTGAACATCAGTGATAAACTCTGTTGATCCACGTTTAACGCTCTGCTAACAGTTTTCAACACTCACCAGTAAATCCAGGGTCAAAGAGAAATTTTAACAGGAAAAAACGACCGTCGTTTAGAAGTTATCATTGTACTGTAGTTGCTATGCGGTGTGTGTTCTTTCCACATCTTTCCTGTGTAAACCTTATGCAAATAACAACGAAGCGTTCGCCATTAAATTGCCTTCAGCAAAGAGTTCCGTCGTTTTGAAGTAATCGTAACCAAGCAAACAACGAATTGCTAAGCAACACGTGTGGTTCTGCGTAACGACAGCCCGAAACACTTACGAGTTTATCGGTATGCCTGCCTAAACTATGAGACTATATGAAGCAAACTGAGGTGGTGAAATTATGCCTGCAGCTGAAATAATAACACTCAGTTGTTGCAAGTAGTTTTTGAACGTAGTAATAAAGAACGGTTTTAAACCTTTAAAATTGCATTACCTCACTACACATTATATCAGAGTGCAAATTTCCCAAGATTTTGACGAAAGTCATGAACGACGTTTGTTTTACAAGAAAAAGAAAAAAATCGACAGATTGTTTGAAATCATTCATCTTCTTCGCAATTTTACCATTATGAACTTGAAAATTGGAACTTTTAGTCTTTTTTGTGTGGTCACAAACCTACCAAGTTTCAAAGCAAATGGTTTCATTACAAAGCAGAGTTACATACTTGAGAGCAATGATCAGAAGTAGACCATGACTGAAGCACTCATCTGCAAAATTTTCTCGGTTACAGACACTAGGCCCAGTAATTGCAGCATTGAAATCATGCACTCGACAAATTTGCAAATGTAATTTCATTTTTTGTCAATGCAAAAATACATCGGAGCAAGAATCTCATGCTGAGCTTAACGTCCCTGCAGTTTAAGCACTCTGCATCATAATGTTGAGTTGCGTTGCCGCCATAAATGGTTGGCTTTGTTCTTATCTGATAAAATCACAAGGTACCGTAAGCGAGTTTAGCTTTCCTACTTACGTAAACTGGATATAATTTTGGTTCAAGCGTTGTTTGCGAGGCATAAAATGACAGCACGCATTTGCGAAAACAAACGCAATCGCTTTAAATTTCCTCTGCATTTTTTCGAAATACGAAAAACAAATTTTCATGAAAGGAACGTGGTTCGTTTTTGTAATTCCTGATTTTGATTTACGATTTGACCGTTTCTCAAGAATTATTTGGATTCAACCAGGAAAAAAGAGTGCCACAAAATTTTTAAAAAAGTTTGCTTTTTTGTCTGAAGCTACACGTTTAAAGTGGCAGGATTCTCGATTTCTTCACTGATAAAGGAAAGAAAAAGATCACCTGTTTGGTTAGACTTAAACAAGTGTGAACAATGCAATACCATTGAAATCGGTTAGATGATGGTAAGAATAGATCAGAAGTTTTCTGAAAGTGCTTCGCCAACAGCAATCATCATAGATGCACTCATAACTTCACAAGACTTATTTCGTGTAGGGAACCTACATGTAGCAAAAACTATTTATTGATAAGAAATATTGTCAGATTTTAATTCATGGAAAACAACCAAACCTTTGAAAACGGTCTGTTTCTGCTTCATGTTTCCCAAGCCCTGCATATCTATCGAAAAACGGTTTTGCCTTTTCCAACCTGCTGGTTTTCTCGCCAGACACACAAGAAAGATGTAGAGGCAACTTCCAGTGTAACAAAAAGCTTCTTAGAATAGAAATGCAGCTTGATAAAGAAAAGGCTGACGAACTCACAACTGTAGACATTCATAACAGCCGCTAGAATAACAACGTATTGGAGAAAAATGCAATCGTACTGTAATAGTTAATTTAGTTGAGTATTAACATCTTTCGATTATTTCGCTAATTGCAGTCATCTTTGCATTAAGTAATATTCATCAGCACGTTGCATTTAACCTTTGCTGACAAATGGTTTTGATTATTTGGTAATAAACTTGAGTCATTTTTTGCATTGAGAGAACTACAAGTGGAATTTGGCGTGTGATTTAGCTGTTGTTACATTTTCTAAGATGGGTTTGTTGAGTTAGCTTGTATTACAGACGATCACGCGGGTCAGAAATTTTACGATAAGCAGAATATTCCATACGAAAAAAATTACTTACGACGTCTGATGAAGTTTTTGAAAAGCTCAAGAAAAAAAATTCCTGAACAGGTGCTAAACCTTTATGAAACTGTTTGGTCTGATATGTTCGGATCGCTTACGATCCCAAAGTGGAACAAATGGATCGAAGGAGATTCAAAAACGGGTTGAGAGGTATCCGAAACATGTCTGCATAAGCATGAACACTTTTATGAAGGCTTTTATGAGTGTCAATTCAGCTCATCAGTTTTATGCTCTAAAACAAAAACAGAGGGTGTTGCAACAAAGTTTTATTATTCTGCAATATATATTAACCTGACCAATTTCTTTCAAATAGGATCAAATTTTGACATCGTGTGTGGAAAAATAAAAAGCATGCGCATGTTCATTGCCCCATGTTGAATGAGAAAAAGTTAAGCGAAAGATTCAATATTCTCTCGAAATTTTTCGCAAGGTGTTTGCTAAAAATAATGACACTCATGAATTTCATTAAAATGGCAAGGAATAGATGATCATGGTAACGCATTCCTAAATTTTCTTGTTTGTTGTTTCATAGTCATCTCTCATCTAAGTCACTTAGGCATTATTTGGGAACAAATTAAACCAAGCATTTTCACATGTAAATTCGCATCTAGCACGGCTCTTCTTCCTGAGCAGTCTCGTTTGCATCACCTTCTCAGCTGTCAATGTCCCTGAAACTTCTATGTCTCTTGGGTAGACATGCTATATCTTTACGTTACAAAACGCTTATCATTCTCAGAGGGTGGCATGTTAACGTTTACACAAGTAACTTTCATTTCATTGTGGTAGGGCCGATAACACACATCTGCCAACAACACATACGGCTTGACATAAGTGTACGGCATGGGGATGCAGGGGATGCGGTCGCATTCCCAACGCTGAAAAATTGACCATAATTCGGGCAAAAATTTTCAAAATTTGGGCAAAGTATACAGTTACCTTCACATGTACATGAGGCAGTGTCTATCTTCCAAACTAAGGCAAAATAATAACTAAATCAACGGCAAAATAATGACCAAAATGGCAAAATAGCCTTTGACTATTTTTCCGTTCTTTTTTGCCCCTGATGGTAAAATAAATACTGCTCTTGAGTGAACTGGAATCATGTGGTAATTCCAGCAGCCTTCAACAAATTTGGGCCAACTAAAAAACTTTAATAACGTTTTGGGTAAAATTAGAAACATTTGAGTACAATAAGAGCATTTGGGTAAGGTTCAACAGCTTCAATTAAATCTAAGCAAATGAGAAAAGCTTCAATCACACTTGGGTGAAAACAAAAACATTTAGATTAATTGGACACACTTGGGTGAAATCCATCAGTCAAATCAAATTTTGCCAATTTGCAACAGCTTCATTCAATTGTGGGCAACTTCACACAGTCTTGTTCAAAGATGGGCTATGTAGAAAAGCTCCATTAAAATTAGTACGTTCAGAAATGTCTGGGTGAATTATAAGAGTTTTATTCAAATTTGGATAAAATCAAAATCATTTGGGTATATTTTAACAACCTTACTGAAGTTTAAGCAAATTGGGACTACTTCATTCAAATTTGGGTGAAGTTAAAAATGCTTCCATAAATTGGAAAAATTTGGGTAAATTCCAACAGACTAAATCAACTCTGGCCAAACAACAATAGCTCCATTCAAATTCGGGCCAAGTGGAACATCTTTATTCAATTTTGGGTAACTTCAAACAGCTTTATTCAGTTTTGGGGAACTTCAAACAGCTTTTTCAATTCGAGGGAATTTCAAACAGCTTCATTCCAATTTGAATAATATACAACCACTTCATTTAAA
>JGI24159J19872_10003913_pt1 | contig 18838 bp, 10 predicted proteins | sample Ectturendosymbi4_FD_19872 | JGI IMG/M metagenome (IMG submission 19872) | reverse complement strand
CCAGTCTATGGAATGCGAGAGCATATAGTAGGAGTACATATATTAAAAGTGTATACAAACATTACACTGTTACTGACATGAAGGTTACAGAGCTGACGCAAAGGTGACTGCACGGCAAGCGCTCACCACCACAGTTTGTGACAAACTGCTCTATGCGAATGCCACCCGGTGAGAGGAGCGCAAGCAGTCGCTGCCTTCCTTCGTGACTGACCCCTGACTTGAAGAAGAAATATGCAAATTTAGATGTATTGACTACGAAAATGATTAGAATCATACAATAATTGCACCTTTTCAACATGAAAGGACATATTTTTATTCAATTTGTTATTTTGGATCCATAATTCGTTTTGCACATTTTATGATTATGCTAAGGGTGGAACTCCCTTCCTTGTCTCCCCTGACGGCCCGTCACTGATTTTTTACCATTCAGATTTTTGAACAACTTTCTTGCTCTGAAAAACAGCGTTGCCATGAAAGTTATCACTGTGTTGAAATATTTTTTATCTTTCAGGACTTTTGAGCAACTTGTGGCTTGCCCTGAAAAACAGAGTGTGCCCTGAATTCACTGTGTTGAATATATACATTTTTGATCATTCAGAATTTTGAACAACTTGCGCATGCCCTGAAAAATAGAGTTTGCCTAGAAATTTTTCACCGCTTTGAAATATTTTTATCTTTCAGGATTTTTGAGGAATTTGCGCTTGCCCTGAAAACAGAGTTTGTCATGGAATTTTTCACTGTATTTAATATTCTTTTCACATTCAGGGTGTTTGAGCAACTTTTGCTTGCCCTGAAAAACAGAGTGTGCCTGAATTCACTGTATTGAATGCATTTATTATCCTTCAGAATTTTGAACAACTTGCGCTTGCCCCGAAAAACAGAGTTTTCCCTGATAATTTTCACATGATTGAAATGAGGATTTTTGAGGAACTTGCGCTTGCCCTGAAAACAGAGTTTTCCTTGAAATTTTTCACTGTATTGAATATAGTTTTTACATTCAGGATTTTTGAGAATCTTTTGCTCGCCCTGAAAAACAGAGTGTGCCCTGAATTCACTGTATTGAATATATATTTTTTATCATTCACAATTTTGAACAACCTGCGCTTGCCCTGAAAAACGGAATTTGCCCTGAAATTTTTCACTGTATTGAAATATTTTTTATCTTTCAGGATTTTTGGGCAACTTGAGCTTGGCCTGAAAACAGAGTTTGCCCTGAATTTTTCAAACCGGAGGGGGGGGCGGCGGCCCCGCCCCCTCGTACGTCACTGACGATATGACAATCGTTTTCAACATCAAGTTTGTAGTGTAAATATCAAACATCAAAAAAATTCTGAAAACATCAAATCTGATGTTATAACATCCAAAGTGGCATCTCTGCTAATACTGTATGTACAGTAAAACTTATGTAACGAATTCCCTCCATTGCTGCTGATGGCGCAATTCTTGATGAAGCTCTTCCGTCACACTTGTCACGGCTCATCGGTTACTATTCGGTCATAAAAGATTAGTGTGTTTGGTTCCACACAGCCGAGCTTTCACTTCAAACTGTGAGGAAAACTTGCAACTGCCGTTATGAACGAACAAAATATTTTGTGGGGACCGACGGAAAAGCCTCGTTATGGGCGAACTGTCGTTATAGCTGGAGTCGTTATAGGTGAATTCTACTGCATGTCCTAGTTCGTAACAGAGGTGTCCGGAGTCACTTTTTCAGACTACGCTCCTATTCCAAAATTTTGGATTCCGGGTCCGGTTCCGGCTATTCTTCAAGTTTGAGAATCCGACACTTGTTCAGACTCCGGCTACAATCATCGATCCAACCGTAATTTACCCATGTCTTTACCTAAGAAATGACCACACAAACTCCTGCTACTGCCGAAATGGAAAAGTGACTCCGGATCCGTTTTTTTACAAATTTTTGACTCCAGGATCGGATCCGGGTCTGAAAGAAAAATGCAGAACCCTGCCGGAGTCAACTCCGGTAATCCAGAGCCGGTCCTACCTCTGGTTCCTACCAGAGATGATCGGATAGTGGATTTTTACTATCCGATCCTGTCCTGTTTTTGAAAAATGATATCCGTTTCCGATCAGAATCCTGTTTTGGTTAAAATCATACTATCCATGTCCGAAAACTATCCAAAAGTGTATTATGATGCGCAACATACATTTTTGTGTAGTGTCTATTTTGCCTTATGAGGCAAAATAACTGCTGAAGTTATTTTGTCTTTAGATAAGGACGATTGGCTGAAGTAGTCACATGACAAGTTTGGAACACATGTCCTACTTAGTTGACCGTGACATCTGTAACAGCTCAGTCCCACATGCATGGACAAGTGTTGTAATGGTTTCAGGGCTGGCAAGCAGTCAGCAGCTTCTTGTTTGCATCAAGTGAACTGCAGGCCAAACCCCAACTCTAAACACTGAACCACCAAACCAAAACTTGACCCTAAACCTTGACCATAAGCACTGATCCTAAAACCTAACCATAAACTCTTAAACCCCAACCAATTGTCTCTGCATATTGTACTTGTCACATGAACACTTCAATCAATTGTGTTCAAATGAAGGCAAAATAGTATCAATACAGGTTTTGCCTCATGAAGCGGAATAGGCACTACCTGAATGCGTTGTGCCACTGTTGCGGTTGGAAAGCCTGAGCGGCAAGTGCACAAAGCTTCACACTGTGGCAATACGCAGATGGTTACAGAAAAACTACTTAATTGAACATCCTCACATATGTAAAAATTTAATTTTTCCGGTTGCCTACTGTAATTGTGTTGTAGCGCGTCTTGTTTGTGCTTATGTCCTGTTTGTTTGTGCTTATGTCCTGTGGTTATGTCTGCACCGTCCTTGCAGGTATATGTTTACAATTCTGCAGATTTTTTCTTAACTTCTGTGCAGTTCGACTTGTATTTCGCGGGGGAGGATGACTCGAAGACCTTTCGGTCATTCTCCTCCTGATATATGTTAAATAAAAATGTCTGTCTGTGGCAGCAGGCAACAATAGAGATCACGAGATCACTCTTGTTTTCACTATAAGTAAGTACTATCAACTGCTCATTAGCTTCACAAGCATTATTAGAGGTAACTCGCCAAGATCACTCCATCGGGATCACTCTTTTATTGCTTGTTTGCGCCACATATATGTATATGGGCAGAGTTTTTTAAGGCGTTTTGGGGGCCCGATTCAGGCCCCCAGAATTGCAAATAGGATCCCTAGAATCAGCAAAAATTATCACCGGGTCCTTAGAATCAGAGAAATCGGGCCCCTATAGGTCTATTCTGGGTCGGGTCCCTATAGGTCTATTCTGGGCACAGGCATGNTTATAAATAGAAAGTTTGACAGATCTTGCAAGCTTGATGTAACCTAAGAACTTTTGCGAGTCAATTAATTGCATTAAAAGCAAGCTGAAGTTTTGCCATATAGTCCGGTCGCCACGGGGGAGGGGAATTTGGTGGGCTTAGCCCTTACAAAACAAAGCTCCAAGCCCCCCCAAATTGAAATATGAAGCACAATAAAACCGTGATGTTTGTTCAAACATTAGAATGTCAAGCCCCACTGCACAAATGTAACCCCCCCTATAGAAGACTTTCTGGTGACGGTTCTGTTGGCACACCAAGTCTTTCATTAGTCGATTCTTTGGTAACAACGGTTAGATTTTAACACCATCCATGAGTTCATATTCATAATTCATTTATAAATTAATCTTACCCATTGTTGCACTTTAACCAAGCCTTCCTGTAACTACATAGCAATGCTAGTCTACAAACCAAAACAGCATTCAAAACAATGCACTGGCTTAAACTATGTCATTTATATTGAAATGACTGACTAAAAATTCAGTCCAACAAGTTAATGACACAAAACAACAATATTGCATATCATATTTAAGAAAGAAAAAAGCTATCTGGCCTGGTATCATCCAACAACCAGCCAATGCAGGCTCACATAGAATAGGCGTGAAGACTGCCAAGCCTGGTGTAGACTACAGACCACATTAAAAGAGCGAGAGTGCTCTAGCTAGTCTAGACTAGATCACAGTATACCTATACTAACTAGCCTTAGCCCAGGTACGCAGCAAACAACGTCCTTATTTGTATACCGAAAGAACCGTATCTTGGCACACCAGGAACAGATTCATGCTGACAAATTAGGCGTGTCCAATTAGCAGATTAAGAGGGGAATGAGATTACACTACGGTGCAGAGATTACACCATAGACAGACTCGGAGTCATGGCACAGAAGGCTGAAAAGATGCTTCTGAAAATAATCAATGAATGATTGTGCAATGTGCAACTTTGTCCAAAAGTCTGAATCCTCGAAATATCGATAAAAGCGTTTCGGATATCCGGATCCATATCCGGTTCCCGTTTGAAATCAGATTTTGGATATCCGTATCCGGTTGCAAACTAACTATCCTTCCGGATATCCAACCGGCAAGCCGGATAGTGATCATCTCTGGTTCCTACTTCCTAACGATCCACTTGCTGCGAGTTTAGCAAGGGAAAGTACCATCATCAGAAGTCTTCTCACTGGTTGCCGTTTGGAGAGATAGACTGTCCTGGAACTGGAAGTTGTCTTCGTTGACTTCGCTGAGGTCAGCGTCTGGTAAAACCCCGGGTGTTTTTTATGGGTTTTTCGCCGACGAAACTTGCAATTACCGCAGTTCCTCTTCTTTGAGCGTTTAAAATTGGGCAGAAATGGGCGTTTGGTTGTTTGTTACTGCTTTGCTGTTTGCTTGAGCATCACTCAACTTATTGTACTGAGTGAAAATTAATTCTCACCCAGCCAGCACTAAAACTCAAAAGGTAAGTACAATCAAGCCTTACTAATAGATTGGATTCAGTTATTATCTTTGCCCTAGTTTTGATATTTTTGCTTTTCAAAAAATCTATGTTACAACAGTACGGATAGGCTATAGCCTACTATACTACTACTAGTAACTGTAAATTTTTGTGCAAATGGTATGAAAGCAACACAATTTGAATTGTCTGTCAGCTTTATAGAAACTGCAAACAGATCGATAGAGCATTTTGGCTGTGACCAAATTATCCAGGTATCCTTTTTGTATGTTGGGGTCCACCAAAAATAATTAACAAACAGGTCTTGAATCAATTTTTATGTGAAAGACTATAATATAAATAGTGTAATTAACTAATTTCTAAAAAACGTTTTTTTTAACTGATGATTGCTAAAGTGGTACAAATTACTATTACTGTAGCTTCAAAACAGTGAGTAAGGATAATAAATTCACAAAGTGACTTAGTTGTAAAAAGAAAAATAAGCTTTCAAATCTGAAATATTTTTAAAAAGTCAGCAATAGGGTATATAGTTCATATAGACATGATGAAACTAGTAATATTCTGAAGGTAGTGTCTATTTTACCAGTGATATTCTGGTGGTAACAGATCGGCTGGAGCTATTGTGCTGGCAGTCGAAGATTCGATCACGTAGCATGATGCAATTACAAAGAAAAAGGTCACTTTGTCAAGAAAACTCTGTCCTGCTTGTGGTGTAATGGTTAAGTGTTACGGCTGCTATGGTTTGCGGTTCGACTCTCGCCTTGCCGACTTTTGTTTTTTTATTTGCTTTTTTCCAGGCTCCGCTTAGGTGTTACCTTTAGGGATTAGTCTTGTTAGGTTAGGATTAGGGTTAGTTTAGAATTAGGGTTAGGTTAGAATTAGGTAGCTTAGTGTTAGGTTAGGGTTAGGTTAGTGTTAGCTTAGCACTAGGTTAGGTTAGTGTCAGCTTAGCACTAGGTTAGCTTAGCCTTAGGTTAGGGATAGGTTAGGTTAGCTTAGTGTTAGGTTAGGGATAGGTTAGGATTAGGGTCAGCTTAGGGCTACGGACGGCTAGGGTTAGGTTGTAGGTTTATCTTTGGTTATACTTACTTCCTTTCTACCAAGCCTTTTGCTGCTGCCATCCTGGTGGCAAAATAGACACTGCTTATTCTGAATATTCCAAACTCAAATCTTATCAATAAATAATGTTGATGTGAAACTCTTTATTAAATGCTTAAATGTCATTTTTAAAGGCTTTTTTCTGAACACTGAACACTTTTTTTTATATTCCAAGAGCTATATTCTGAGTGCATTTCATTTGTTTTCTTTGTGCAAACTCCACATGCTTTGTAAATGTGGTATTAACCTTGTTTTTTCGTTTATCATAAGGTTTTCCATGAGCTCATCACAAAAATATATATATATATTAATATTTGTGTTTGTCAAAAAATACTATTAAATTTAAAAAAAATATTTTGATATACATTGTTGAAATTGTATAAGATCTGGCTTATTAACTTGTTATCTTACTGCATAGCCAATTATGACGTTAGATCAGAATTTAATAAGGAAAGATTATGGGCACAGCCTCATTTTGGACAAGACTGAATCAAATTTCCAGCTTGCATTTCCAAAACGTTTGCGGTCTTTTACAACTCATTAAAGCAAATTTTCATGTGATGTTTGTTGAAAAAGATATTGTATTTGTTTTTCATTATTTGTGACATTGGGAATGATATGCTTTCAATGCTGCTGAAACTTTTTTAGTGAAGGAAATTTCAAAATATTCAAATGTTGTTCAGCCTAATCAAAACGTTGTTTCAGCCGATTCATTTTTAAATAATTTCTACTGTAATTTGTTCTTGAAGTTATTCAGGAAGTTTGTACAGCCAAACTTTTTTCATGTGAACACCCCAATTTGGTTATAGCTTTGCTAATGAATCCTTATAAAGAAAACTAATGATAGAGTTTACATATATTTAAATAGTCAAGATATGGTTATAGAGTTCTTATCAAAACAAAAAATTTGAAGGTTTAGCTTTAGAATTTACGGCTGCCTAATGTTTAAATATACACTATAAATTTTATTTTGAATAAGGCAAAGAAAGTTGTTATTTTGAAATTCCAAATGAATGGGATTAAACAAGACTTGTAATGTTTTCATCTCAGCAAACTCATGGATCTCAATTCAACTTACAAGCTTCCTTTGATTCGCTGGCTTCCTGTGATAATTGATTCTGAAACTGTTCATGGATTGGAGTGGATGGATCCGTTAAAAACAAAATTTAAGTATGTTGTAGCATTTACTGGGAAAAAGATAAAATAGGTCATAAAGTAAGGAAAAATGAGCTTTAATACATTTGCATTGGCTAACATGTTTTCTTTGCTGTGTTGTGTAAGAATATGTGAAAGACAAAGTATTAAAAGTAAGCATTATACTGCTTAGACTGCTACTGGTGTGCTATAAAAGTACTGAGATTATAGTGTTAAAGATTTTGCATGTTGTTTTATTTTAGTGGAGATATATTTTGTGCTTTTTTCGATACCCTGGTCAAATAACTGACAAATTTTTGGTTAAAACATTCATTATAATTAAGTAATGTAGTTAAGTATACTGGCATTTCCCATCATGTTGTTGCTGAGCAAGTTTCAGTCAAGTACTGCGCACATGTGTAACAAATACCACAGCCATCTTGACATGAACAAGATGGGTGGAAACGCAATACGACTTAAGCTGACCAGCTTGTAACCTGCTTTGAAAAAGCTTGCAGATAAACACCAGGCGCAAGGTTCACATTAGTTGGAACCAGCTATATTTTGGACATGAATAACATTTATTCTACAAATGCTTTTGCATTAACTTTGCTTTGTGCTAACAATATTTCCCATAACTTATATTTCATTAGCACTGAATTATTTTCAAAACACAAGAACATTTTCAGACAATGCTTTATAGGTAGGGGGAAATTTTCATGCAAAATTTATGTAGAGGGGCAATTGTACAAAAAAGTTTGAAGACCACTGCTTCAAATAATCTGCAGAGTCAGTCAACATTTGCTGCATTGATTACTTGTAATAATGAGGCAACTTTCCTTACATTGATGAAAGACAAAATGTAATAGCAGGTTTTTTTAAGGAAAATGTTAGGTACCCAGTATGGACCTGTAGGGACCCAATTTCTCCGATTCTAGGGACCCAGTGATAATTTTCTCTGATTGTAGGGACCCAATTTTCAATTCTAGGGCCCGATTCAGGTCCCTAAAGCACCTTAAAAAACCCTGGTAATAGTAAATATTCTTAAAAATTAATCAGCAGTTTTTCTCTTGTGTGTCATTGATGGCAATAATACAAAAACATTGAAGTTATAAATTCAAACTGTAGCTGTTTTGCTGCACAATCTAAATGAAATAAAGATTGGAGTTAGTTTGAATGCAATTGTGTCAGGTGACTGCAATTAACGTCTTGTCGTGTCACAAAAACAATAATGGACTGAAAGAAAGATTAACTGACAGATGAGTTGAACTGTTTAATTTAGAGAAATGAATGGTAGTAAACAGACATGGGGTAATCGTCAATCGTAATCGATTACAGTTTTTTGAGTAATCGTAATCAATTGCATTGCCAATTTAATCGTAATCGACGATTACCTTCGCGATTAAACTTGGTCATCTTCACCCTACATCACTGTGTGCTGAACCGCGGTTGTGGCGGCTGTTTCCTTCTTTATCATCGTTTGTTATGGTTATGTTTCAGGGAAGGCCATTTGCCTGTTTGTCTGCGTTAAATCCAGATAGTCCATCCAGCGGCATGCACAACGTTTGTAGCAAATTCTCGCTTCGTTCCAGCTTCCCTTCCTGTTGGCCGCCAGAAGTAACGTAGCGAGTCTAGTGAGACGTAGCAACAAAAATAACAGCTTTACTTAAAAACGAGTTGACACTTCGGCAACAGAATAGCGGGACATTACGAGGAAAGGTGTTGGTATTATTTATGTATATTTCAAGTAAACTTATGAATGTAATTGTAAGTGCTGGAGTAGGCTATGTATATAATTATTACAGTAATTTATATACAGTAAATCAATTTTTTTCAGAGAAATAAGGTACTTTCTTGCAAGTCGAAAGTATTTTTCCACAACACTGATAACTAGCATGTCATCCGTGATCCACCAGATACTGCTAAAAAAAACTCAGCGAAACCTATGAGGTTTTGTTGACCACTGACGTTTGGTGATCCAGTAGACAGATGCGCAGCTATATTGGCGTCACTGTTCATTTCATTTCAAATTTAAAGCTGCACAATGCTATGCTGGCTTACAGACGATCGTAACCCGCACTTCGAAGAAATAGTCAGCAATTTTTAATTTATTAACAAACGCATTTTCAGCCTTGCTGGACGAATGTTCAAGCCTGATAGATGTCATTCGACTGTCCTTGGTGTTTATCAACTGTAACAAAGAGTTTAAACGTTGATAATTTTTGTTTAATTAGTATTTAAAGTGTTTGTTGCAGTGGAGTAACTGACGAGAGGGATGAGGGTCGATTTGACTCCCCAGGCCAGCTAAATGTAAAAACCAGGCCCTCACTTAACTTATATTTTGGTTTTAGTATTCTTTTGGCTTTCAGCAGGTTGTCTTTTTGCGTTTTTCAGAAATTTTCTGTTGATTTAGAGTTTTAGTATAGCCATCCACACCCGGATTCACCATTATTTCTCAAGTTTTATTTCTGAGTGTTGACTTGTAGGTCACCTACAGAGGACACTTGGCCTCTTTCAGCTAAGTTTCTCTTCTAGCTCAAACCTCTAATTACGCCATTGTTTACAAACATCTCGGTAAACAATTATTGTAAATTTTTTCCAGTGCTTGATCTTCACAGATTAGTAATTTCGTTTATTACATTCATTAATATCGTATGCTGTCTGAAAATATACTTACATCAAACCATGCAAATGAGGTTTGTTTTCGTTCTGATGATGTTTCAAGACAAAGGTAATCGCGATTGTAATTGTGATTACTTTCAATGTAATCGATAACATTGCGATTTTGTTTAATCGTAATCGAGCAAGTGGTAAGTAATCGTAATCGATTACATTTGTGCTGTAATCGCCCCATGTCTGGTAGTAAGGAGATGATTTATAGAACACAGTGTTTGTCATTCAAAACCAGCAACATGAAAAAAACTTAATCCTTGCAAGGTTGTTTGTTTTTCATTTGTAAAATCTTACTGAAAATGTTCTGAAAAAATAATCATCAGCATTTTGAAAACAGCAATGAATTGACTCAGACTCAGAGTACTATTTATTTGTGTAAAACCTAGTTTTGTTGAGATTTTACAAATTGTGGGAAGGGTAAAGATAAAGCCAATATTTTTTTCATAGAATTCCATGGAATGATAAAAACAAATCTTCCAATCCTGAAGAAGACTTTAAATTGTTCAAGGTAAGTTTTTAAATAGGTCTGTCCTGTTATATTTTGCTGCATGTTCAGCTTCGTTTGAAAATGCTGTTAACATTGTGGAAAGATTTACTGTATATTAGTTGCAAGATTTTCATGAAAATAAACGAGATCTTTGGTTACAAGGCTAAAACACAAAATGGGTAGCAAATAGTATCAAATATTGGGAAAAAATGTGTACAAGAAATAGTGTTTGCTTTGATTGCATCTTTACTTTGTACCTTCAGTTTTCTAACACCATTATATCTTTAGTTCTTTAACCTTGCTCCTAACTTCCAAATGCGTTCAGATGCCTTAAACAATACATGTAGATTTGTACAAAAGTTTTCTTCTATTGGGTATATGAAGGCCATCACACAAAACTACTTCGTCTGCCGCCAAGTGTATCCAAGTAACATCTGGTCAATGACAACCAGTGGCGTAGCCAGCCCAAAAATTGGGGGGGGGGCAAAGTGTTTGATTTTAGGCGAATAACAGGATTTTGTTTGGAAAAACGCCTCTCAAAGCACAAAATGACTATATTTTCTGAAAATTTCGGGGGAGCCACGGCCCCTTTGGCCCCCCCTGGCTACGCCTAATGTGACAACCTGCTAACGTTCTTTCTCTGAGTCGAATGGAAAAACCTTCTTGTGAACGAAGCACGATGTAGCAAAGAAGATATTTGTGAAAAAAATACGTACCATATTTATTCGATAAGCCGAGGCTTATAAAGATTTTTTTTCATCATTTCGTGCGGGTTACAATCGAGGGAAGTTTTTCCTTTTTTCTTTAGTTTATCGAAAGGTCCAGATGACGCTCAGTCTTTCCTTTTCTACGTTTTGTCGACCGAACTCTCTTTTCGCATTATCTTTCTTCTCTTCCGAATCACGTGCAAACGTGCACGCTCCGTCACAGGAGGGATTGTGACAAAACAGAAGTCAGTTGTAGTGGTGAAGCATCCTTACCAGGGTTGACAATCAAATATAAAATTTGCCAGCACACGAAAGTATCTCAGAGGCTTAGGTAACTTATGTTCAAGTGCGGCTTACAACACCATTTCGTGCGGCTTACAACACCATTTCGTGCGGCTCACAATCAAGGGCGGCTAACAATCGCATAAACACTGAATTTGTCCTTTGCCCCCATACGTGATGAAAACTTAATGAGCAGTTTGTTTCATGACCATGATCTAGAACTGTTGGCTGGATATGTTCGCTAAAAATCTCACCTTTGCTTTAATGCTACAGCTCTGGGCGTTGCATCGAAAAAAGTGTAACCCTGCTAACCCTGACTGGACGAAAATGAAGCAGAACTTCCGTAACGCTTTGAAGAAATCACCGAACTTTGAAGAAATATCCGAAGAAAATGTGCTTGACAGACAAATGGATAACTATCGAGTTTTTTTGATCAAATATGAAGAGGTGACTGAAGGTAAACTGTGATAAGGTTGCTTTTTTTTCAGTGTTTAGACTTTTTTATGCAACATTTTGGTTTGTTTGTATTTTTTTATTGGACCGACAACGAGTTTTGAATCAATTTGAGCAGTCCAATTTTTGCCTGGTGGCGTCGTATTTTATCTTTGCGTTTACATGCTTCATGCATTCAGCGATTGCTTAACACCCATTAAATTTCCAGAAAAACATGCCAGGATTTGGTGATTTTACAACAGTGCACAAATTGGAAGAAAACGATATTTAAGCCGTTGCCTGGGACAGTTTTTGAAATGTGTGATGAATTAGGGTAACCAATTTTTTACTTAAAAGCTTAAAATTTTGACTTTTGACCTATCAATTTTCTTCGTTTGCAATTGCAAAATAATTTAACCTTAGATGTTGAGGTTATCACAGAAGCATATTCATGCACTATATGCTTCGTAATTAAAAAAAAATTCGTTGTTAACTTTGTTATATTGATAAGCACATTAATAACTACAGTAGAGTCTGGAGTCAAACATGAGAACATCATAAAGCTGAAATGCTATATGTATGAATTGAGCATTTATCAAACCAAGTATTGTAAGAACACGTTCCTTGCCTTAACACGCCTATCCTACATAACATTCAATCGTCAAGTAGTGAGCAAAACAACTTTGTTACGTCAGAAATTGCAACAAAGCCATGATTATTACAGAATTGCAACTAAACTTGCAAAAGCATACTAATATCTGCTGTTGTAGTTTCAATAAAATATTGATAAAGAGAAAGAAATTATTGCAAAAAAAGTTTGACCCAACAATAAATTTTGACCTAATGATAAATTTTGACTTTTTTTTGACCTAATAACGTTGGATTCCCTCATGGTATGAGCGTGAAATTTAGTTTGTGAACGTTTCATAAGGTTTAAAAAAGGCAGAAAATTTTTGACTTTATTGACTTTTGGGTTCCCTAGTGATGATCATTGCTTTTCGTTTTTTGGAATTAATCATTGTTTTGAAACAGTAAAATGCAAACCACTGCATTATCACAACAACATAAGATCAATAAGGATTTTTTTTGGGATACAGTAGAACTTGGCTAATTCGTCATCGTTTAATTCGTCAATTCGCTTAATTCGTTACTTTTTTGTCGGACCCGGCAGAATTCCTAGCTTTTGTGTACATTTCTGTTCGTCTAATTCGCCATCGTCTAATTCTTCAATTTGCTCAATTCGTCACCTCTTTCTATCCCTTAGAAGCGTTTTGTTCGCCTAATTCGTCATTTGCAGTTTTGCTTTTGATGTCTAAGCAGCTAGTACGTATGGGAATTCAAACAAATTAAGGATCTTCATCTGATATTCGTTGCACCTCGCAATTTGTTTATCGAATTTATACACGAAGTGAGAAGTGCGACCCGACTCCCCATTGAGAGAACGCGGGAAGTCTTTGCAGTTTGTTAAATAAAGGTTTAAAAGATGCTAGATTAAATGGAGGAGTCCAGATATGGAGGAATTAATTGTTGTATTCAACCATAACGTCATAAACTTGTATTTTACTGCAAATAAGAGCACTATGTATACGAGTTACTATAATAAAGTATACGAGCTTCTATGATAGAGTTTTCACCTGCTTGCATAATTCGTCACTTTTTTCTAATCCTCTCGAGGTGACGAATTAAGCAAATTCTACTGTATAAATAAATATACTGCACTTCCTCCTTATCGCAGCTTTATCTGATTTACAAAACTTTTAAATAGTATATTTTTTCATAGAATTAAATTTGCGGATGAACCCAAAGACGACTGTTAGTGTCTCTGAGAAAAAACGCGCCTCCAGGTGTTTTGTTGGGAGCCATAGATAATGTTTACTGTTTACACACTCAAACCTTTGACAATATACCCGAACAACCTTCGATAAACCATTTCGTTTGCGCGCGTGAAACCAGGGAATGTTTTCCGCGGATTGACAGAAAAGCATCAAAAAAGTAATGAAACTGCAATTTTGCGAAGGCATTTAGAATTTGCAGCCCTGCGTTCGTGTCGCTTCGCGAGTTTCGTAAACGCTACAAATCGCGCAACCAACAGTTCACTGTTTTTCGCAGATCCTATGACTTACGTCGACTCATCGCAATCCCCTCCATCAAACGTGATCCCCTCCATCAAATCCCCTCCATCAAACGAAATGCCTGTCCAGAAAAAGGTGTCAGGTAAAAACAAGGAATTAAATTTCTTGTTAGCTGAATGCAGGCCGGCCTTAAGCCGATGCAACTGCATTGGGCCCCGCGCCATGGTGTCTGGGTAGATTGTTCATTTTTGCCAGATACACTTTGCGCTTGAGAATTCAGTAGAAACGCCATATAAATTTCATTGTTAACAAAGAACGTTCTCGTCAGAACTAGCGAATTTCCTCTATTATCGAACGTTAGCAAAGGCGCTCAATTTTCGTGTTAGTGCTTTACATCTGCGCTGTGCCACAATCGTAATACGGTTGACTGAACACGATAACGTCATAAATCACTGCTCAGAGGGGCCCCGCGCCCAGGTATTGCATTGGGCCCCGCACCTGCTAGGGCCGGCCCTGGCTGAATGCACTGACATGGTTCATCCTTGAGGGCATTTACGATCTCTAAGAATGTACTGAACCGACCGAGTCTGCTGGTAAAGTACGAAACGCTGCACTGTGAAATAAGTTGAATTTAGTGCCAAACAAGAAAAGACTGTTTTCTCGAGTTCACTTGCATGCGCCTAGCTTTGCTTTCCGTCGTGTGAATTGCTGTGTGCGCGTCAACAACATGCGGTTTGGTTGCTTCCTTTGAAAGGACGAAGAAGGAAAACACGCGAACGTTCTTTTGCGGACTTTTTTGGCAGTCCATTGAAAAGAAGGGCGGCAGCCGCATCGAAACCCCTTTTCGCGTTGCATAGCTGCGCAGCCAAACGATGCTGTGAAAAACTTGTGTAAGAAGTTTTTACTGTTCAGAGTGGTTCCCCTGCGACAGCAATAGTCCGAAACGTTCAAAAGTATCGATTTTGTCAGATCACCAGTTGCCGGTGAACGATGCACAGAACGTGGCCGTTGCAGTCGATGGGCCATGGTCTGCAGAATGTGAAGTGAGACAGTGGTTCGATAGATTTGTTTACAACGGTGAGTTCGTGGAAGAATGCGGGTCTGAAAGCTTTTTCTAAGCTTTTTTTGTGATTATGGCAAAAAGCCGTGTTTCCAGCTGAGGATGATATAAACAGGAGAAATTGAGGATGCACATTTTTAAATCAGCGTAACTCAGTGTATGACTGTCAGTAACAATGTTGAAATGTTTTTGTCAGGTATTGGGGCAAATTTTGTTTATTTTCAGCAATGGGCAAGACTTGCAGAGCATGCAACTTGGTCTCAAGTTTGTGTTGCGCATCCAGAGTAAACTGGTTGAACCTATTTTATGTGTTACGCCATATTCAATCGGTAATTTTTGTTTCGGATTGGTCGTTAATGAAATTAGCAACTTTTGCACTGTTTTTCTGCTGGACCGGCGTAGGTGACCATTTTTAAGCTGAACGGCCTCTTTGATGACGCTCGCGCGAAATTTTATCTCATTGAAATCATTTTGCAAAAACCCATAGACCAGACGTTTGTGGTTCTGTCTAAAAACCTAATCCCCTCTAAATTTGAGTTTTGTTGCTGTGCCATGTATGTGCAAAGGCCAACTTTATGATCGACTGTAAACAGAAATTTGAAGAATGCAGCTTCACACTAAGAAACATTGTACTGGCTGTTCATAGCGGCATGGATTTATAGAACATGCGAGACAAAAAGGTTGTGTTGCCGCCCACATATTAATTATTTTACATCAAACATTTTGCAACGCTTAACACTGAATTAACCATAAAAACATGTGCATCGCTGAAATAGCAAAACTCGTCAATGAAAATTCCTGGATGCAATGAATTATTTTGTCTCTGGACGTAGAGATGACAAGATAAATGTTATCGCGGGCACAGCACTCTTGTCTTAAGGCTCCGTCCAAGTTAAGTTTTGGTATTTTTTACATACAAATTAGGGTTCTCATTTCTGCTGTATCAACATTTCCAACTAAACTGGGCAAACCTCATGTAATTTAACAAAAAAAAATTTTCTAAAACCTTTAGAAAAAATTTAACCGTCTCGTCAAGATCTCGTAATTGTTAAGTTTAAGCCGAGGTAGCATGCTGTGGAACATTTTCGGAAGTAATCTGACAGGACATTGTGTTGGGTAGATAAACACGTTTTAGCAGGAAAAGACCTTTCAGGATGACATCGTTTGCCCGACTAATAAGGACATAAATTGATCAAGTTCATGGCTTGCAGTTTTTATTTCAAAAAGATGCCAAGCACGCTTCTTTTGGCTTTGCGTAATGTAGGTCTAGTTACTTTTCTCAAGAGTGTTTCGCTGTTTCCAATATAAAAGGAAGCAGTTGTCACACTGTTATTTAAGCTGCACAAACAGCGCTTTGTTAATTAGTGTTAAAAATTTCCTTTCTGGCGTTGATCATTTTTAGCGGCTGAAGCTAATGTGGGATTGCGACGATTAAGTGAACTCTCACCTCTCTGAGTGGAGATTTACAGCAAGATTTTTCAAATTTCAAGGCGCTTTTGTTTCGCCCTGTATCGCCATTCTAATGCTAACCGTCCGTCCTCAGTACTTTTTCTTTCCATCTGCAGACCCTCATCGGTACGTCTACCAGCTGGTTGTCAGATATTTCGGCGTGACAGTTCTCGAGGGCGAAGTCAACCTGGGGGAAAATGACGGCGGCGCCGGCGGAATTCGTCTTTTCTACGGCGACGACCTTCAGCAACTGGTCGACCTTTCATTGTGCGCGGAACTGCCCGAGCACTTCCGTCTTCGGGGAGTTTCCCTGCCCGACGTGGACGATCAGGACATCAGCGACGAAAAAAAGAAGAACCAGATACGCAAAGTTTTAAACGATCTGAAGCAGGGATTCGTCTTCACCGTCGACGAACTCGGGAACTTGATGGGATACCGAGCTTGTCGCTCCCGCTCATACTATTTCCCGCAGGACGCCGCCGGAGCGCAAAGCAAGAAGCTGAATCGAGACACGTTGACGACGCTGTTTTCGTGGCCCGAGTACTTGTCCGCTTACGTTCGGGAACTTTTTCACTCCGGGCCCTCTCCCTTGAACGGCGTCACAATATTTTTCTATTTCCGGCCCGAAGATTTGGATTCCAGCGGAATCATTACCGCAACGCTCAAGCCAACTATAAAAATTAAGCCAGTGGACTTGGACAGCTTAGTCGGGAGGAGCATTTCAAATGAAATCGACAAGCTACTGAGCGGTGGGCCCAACAGGATGGAGATTGAGGCAGAAACGGACTAAGCTGTAGCGTCTCGGTGAATCACTATTTCTTCGTTTTATCTTGTTGTTATAGAAAACGAGGCTCCGAGACAGCGAAGAACTTGATGAGCCATGCATGAGCGTCGGAAGGATTTTTTCCAGGGGGACACTAGTGGATTTTTCCATAAATTTTTCTAGGGGGGAAAGAGTGGTGAAATTTGTTTTTTCCCACTCGGAAGTAAGAAAGCAATCTTTTTTTGCTGAGACTTTCAAAACCCAGGATGCCAAGTCCCCACTGCCCTCCCTTCTGGCGCCCATGAAGCCATGTACTATAGTCATGGGCGTCGGAAGGATTTTGTCTAGAGGGAGGGTCCAGAAGTGGCTTTTTCCAGGTGGTGGCCAATGGCAGTTTTCCGGGGGGTCAAAAGTGGTGAAATTTCATTTTACCAATTCTCGAAACGAAGAGAAAAACGTTTTTCTGCCAAAACGTTAATGGGAAAATATCAAGTTTCAAAATCCAGCGTGGCCAAGGCCCCCCTGTAACCCCCTTTCCGACGCACATGCCTGGACTTTGTCCTGGCTCTAGTCTGACCGCTCGCACGAATAGGCGCTGAGCGTTATGGTGGTGGTTCGGGTTCCAATTTGCAACGTGGTTTCAACTTCCTCTCCACTTAGGATTGCCTGTCGGTCAAATCGCTAATAGGGGTAGACAAGTCGACCGCGCGCTTCTTCCTGTGCGTAGACAAATATATGAAGCAGCCTTCAGTTTGTGTGTATACTTTTATCAGCCACATCGAGCCTGTTTCAAACGTGAAATACAGTTTGTCAATTTGCACTCTGATCCCACTTCAGAGTAATTAAAAAATAATTCCATGCGAATCTGCACAAGTCTGACACACATCTAGTATACTTTACTTTGCAAACCGCGTACACCTGGACAAACACACAAATAGTTGTTTGTTTCAATTAAACATTAACTAATATCAAAGCAAAGTAACTTATCTCCGCATTTACCCCTGATGATAAACTTAAATAGAGACTTCAGTTAGAAAAGTTGATAATACAACTTTCCAAATCATATGAAGTTTTGTTCAAATTAAAACACTACGCTAACATTTTAGTGCTCAGATCTATTTAGTTTGTTATATTTTATTCTTATATAACTAACGCAACACTGAAATCAGAAAGAAGCAATAAAGCTACTTGTTCTAGACTGCAGAAAAAGTCTGTATGAGCTCTTAATCATCATCATCAAGGTAATCTGTCTTACGGCAGGTCTCTCATGACATACCTCCGCCATTCTTCTCTATCCCCAGCTCTTCTTTTCATTTGTGCATAAGTGCCATTCATGACATCACCTACCATTTTAATTATTTTCCTTCCTCTTGGGCGTTATCCCTTCATTCTACGTTCCAGCACAGTGCGCAGCATATTCTTAATCATACTAAAACTAAAAATGGTTGGATATCCCATGTTCTAACCAGGGTCTACGAGTACACTACCTGGACCTGGTAGGTATGGGGCCGGGGAGGATGAAAGTATGCTATGCGCGTAAGTTTTTCTGTAATCAAACCCAAAATGTATGCTCGCTTCCTCCAACTGCAGTGCTTATAGCTACAACCGGTGTTCCCTCTAAGATCTTGACAAATGCGAAATTTCACAATGGTATTTTTAATTAAAATTTGCCCAGGCTTTTAGTTGAGGGCCCTAGAACTTTGGGGGCCTTGTATATCGATTTCACACTCCTGATTAAAATTCTGTCAGAAGGCCTGGTTCTAAGTGCCGAATTAAAAAAGTTGTCCACGGCAAAAGACACCTTCCATTTTATCAAGATGATAGCTGACCATGAACTTGGTTGTAACCATACAATGTGCTCATTCGATGTCAAAAATCTAT
>JGI24159J19872_10003910_pt1 | contig 18845 bp, 14 predicted proteins | sample Ectturendosymbi4_FD_19872 | JGI IMG/M metagenome (IMG submission 19872) | reverse complement strand
AATATACTTAAGATTAATATAGCAAATAAACGAATTAGCAACACTAGCATAAGACACGAACGAATTATAACACAGAAACGAATTAACAAAGCTTTTCAATACGACAGGAAAGCTGCTCGCGTACCACCTGAAAAGCCCTCGCGTACCACTAGTGGTACGCGTACCACAATTTGAGAACCACTGAATTAGAGTTATCTTGTCAGACGTTTTGAACAGTATTTCTTCAAAATCCAGGATATGTGAAATGTAAATCAAACTCTACCGAGCAAGTGTGCTGCCATGTTTGAAATTGTTCTTTTTCCCACTATTGTCAGAGCAACTTTTGTTCCACTGCAGCCGATACCGTTGCTGTGTCAGCATCGGTGCCAGAAAGTGACCATGAGCCAACAGCAGATCGCTTGCCTCCTGTGCAACGCATTTTTCTGCACTTTCCCGCGAAGAAACTCGCGACGTCCCGATTCGGAATACGCCAATTATCCGGATATCAACTTTAACAGGTACCGCGTTGAAGTGGTGGTCGATGAAGTGAATTATAGGAACGCGCCAAGTATTTCCAGCTGGTCTTCAAGTGTATGTTGACAATAATATTTTTATCAGATATTCCAGAAGTTTCACACCATCTGGCTTATTCCAACAATTCAAAAGATTCTAATGCTTTCTAATGTCGGTGACTCGTGTCGTGTTCGGTGGCGTTCAGCATATACAACATACAAGTGCCTTCGATAAGCACGCACAAAGCAGCTGACGCTCACTGTCACACATGCTAACGGTGCACTGGTTTCCCTGAGGGCGCATGCGGACGATTACTTTGCAAGCACTGATTGCTACGCACGCACGATGATTAGTACAAATCACCACAACTCGCTTCCCAGTCAAAAGGCTGGTTTTGCACAAGAGCCTCTTGACACTTTGTAGTCGAAGACGTAAAACGTAAACCACATGCTATGCTCGATGCCATTATCGTCGTGGAAGACTGAAGCTCCTTTGCAGCTAACTCGCTAACACCGTTTGTTATTGTTATCTGCTAGAAGTGCTAGATGAAAATATCAGCGTTCGAATAAAAGTTTGCCATATTGCTGTCAGATGCTAACTATGATATCTGTTTCTGTATAATTTTCACCAAATGTTGAGTTTTTTCTTTCCTCGGTCGCATCTACGTTTAGATCGTGGTTACGTGGTACTTTTTGGTGAAGCAGGCCACGTTACAGTCACGGTATTCACGAGCATCCACCATTAGCCTGGATGGCCAATTGTTTCTAGATTTATTTCTCTACGAGCAAGTTTGGATGAGTTGCAAGGACCGCACATAATGGCGTAATTTCTACGCATCAAACAAGTCAATTTTATTGGCTAATTACGGTTGGTTACATTTACAGTGGTATTTCTCGTTGGTTGTTTGCCTCGTTTTCTTTTCTTCTCAAAAGAAGTAGTGCCAAGCTGTAATGACTGTATTCAGCGAAAGAATGTTGAGCGCAACACCGTGTGCAATTTGTCAGCTTGCTGTTGTCAGTCAGCTTGCTGTTGTTTTCAATGTTTGTTTTCAAACGCCGTAAACAAAGTGGCGGTCGGGGTCTCGAAGGTTTTTCATGTCTCGCACATGTCATCAAAATGTATTTACCCAGCGCACTTCAACCAGCGTGCACGGTGCACCAAAAAATGTGTAGGGTGCACCACTAAGAAAAGGTTCACAAAGGTGCATCACAAACTTGTCACACTAAACAGATAATTTTTACAAAAAATTTCTGTTAGCAAAAATGAACCATTCACCAACCAATGACTTTCAGGATTTAACCGAGGCTTTGCAGATTCTAAAGTGTGGTGCACAAGCATCACATCATATCAAGCTAATTGTTGTATCTAGATGATTATTTGTGATTTATAAGCAACAGACAATGAGCCATTATCAATTGAATTATGCAGCTGAGTTACTGAATTAGGATACTTGCTGATTTAGACCAGGGTACTTACAGACAATACAGACATGGGCGCAATTACGTGGGGGACACGGGGGAAGTGTCTGTAAATAGGTCGCATGAGTTAAAGTGCTCAAGTAAATAAGGTGCATGAGTTCGTAAAAACATCTTTGAGGGTGCACCGTAACGAAGAAGGTTGAAGAGCACTGTATTAACCCATCTGCTGATGTCGCTGAGGAAACAACAAACCGGAAATTACGTCGACAGGAATGTCATCGTCAACTTACCATTTACAACTGCTGGTTTTCGAGCGCAATGTCCGTATTTTACGCTTGTTTGACAGAATGTTTCAAGCGAAGACTGGAAAACGAGACAAATCGACCAGCGAAAAAATCAGAACATTTTTTCACTATTTCCAGCGAGTTACTGACAAAAGTAAGTCCGAAAGTGATCAGCAAATTCCGTTCCTCCAAGAATAGGATGCCTCCTCCTTTCACGCATGGTTGCCTTTGCAGTGCCCCTCGGCGCGGTCACCTTCGAACGCCGCTCCCTGCACGACTTTCCTGTCTGGAGCCAATCATCGTGTACTCTTGGGAAGTTGCATATTTCCAGTAAAGGGAAAATTGAAGATGCCGCAGGTTTGCTTCAGGTAAGTTGAAGATGCTGCAGGTTTGCTTCAGGTAAATTGAAGATGCCGCAGGTTTGCTTCAGGTAAGTTGAAGATGCCGCAGGTTTGCTTCAGGTAAGTCTTGTGAATGTATCAGTGAGCACCGTGGAACGGTCGCGGTTCGATCCACTTTTTACCCGAACCTTTTGGCATCGACGCGGCAAGTTAGATTGTAGTGGCATGGTAACGAGAGTTTTATTAAGAAACAAGCACCATTTAGCGCAGGGGTCTCAGAACTACGGCCCGCGAAGCCCTTTCATTCGACCGCAAAGAGTTTTTCTCAATAATGAAAGAATACTACATTAACGAATCATTTGTTGATTTGGTGGAATGTAAAATATCCCGAAGCAATCATAATACGTAAGACGTCTGGCCCTCGAACTGTTGTGTAGCAGCTTATGTGGCTCTCTGGCAACAAAGTTTAGAGAACACCTCATTTAAAACAGTGATTCCCAACCTTTTCCTGATCGCGTACCATTTGTGGGTCCTGTACTGACACCGCGCACCACCTTGCTCCAGGAAAACTCATTCAACCAAATATTGGCAAACCAGATTTGTCACAAATGCCCATGAACAAAATGGCTGTGACTAATTATAATGACCGTTTGTAGAAGCCAACAAGAAAAGTACACAAAAATGCAGGAACACATCAACAAAACCCGACAAGTAAAGACTGTAGCTGTGAATACTGTATATTTTTGTGAAGAAAAACGGAAAGTAGGTCTATTAGCGTAGCATCTTGAAGGCCTTCGCGTACTACAAGTGGTGCACGCGCAGGTTTGGAACCACTGATTTAGAGGATAACCGTCTGCTCCAGTAACTTCTAAATAACTAGTCTATTGAAAATGAAAAGTGTTTGAAATGCTCTAAAGTTAGCAAAAAAATCCAGTGAATAGAGTGAAAACTCAGTCAGTCGAACGACATCAGAGTAAAGTGCGCAGCTGCTTCCCAGGAAAGTTGTTTACATTCGGTGACTTTCGAACTACTGCGATCTGACTTGCTTGGCCACGTTACTTCCTATGCATTTTATTGAAAGGTGGACTTTGCGAACAGTTACATTGGCGGCGGTGTCCTTCGCACGGGTCTGGTCCAAGAAGAGATCCGTTTTTGCATCTGTCCGGAGCTGGTGGCCGCCATGCTCTTCATGGAAAGGATGGATGATAACGAGTGCATCATCGTCACAGGTGATGTGACGGTTCGCTTTCCTGCCAGTGTTTTGCTTTAGTCCAAGGTGGGAAACAAAGAAGAAACGGACCACTTCTGAAAAAACGCGCCAGTGGCCATTATATATCATCACACGCCTGCAAGAAGAAGTTTTGTGCTGCAGCTCGAATCAGAAGCTACTTTAATACTAAAGTATTGTGTACGAAGTGTGTGATACTTTGGCTTAGACCAGTGCTCTTCATCCGGTGCGCACGGTGCACCCTGGGGAGCACCAAAATATGCGTGGGGTGCGCCACTACGAAAGGGTTCACAAGGATGCATTACAAACTTGTCACACTAAACAGAACTTTTTACAAAGCTCTCTGTCAGCAAAAATGGACCATTAACCAACCAATGACTTTCAGGATTTAACCGAGACTTTGCACATTCTGAAGTGCGGTGCGCAAGCATCAGACCATGTCAAGCTAATTGTTGGATTTAGTTGATTATTTGTGATTCATAAGCAACAGACAATGAGCCGTGATCAATTGAGTTATGTACCTGAGTTACTGAATTCGGGTACTTGCTTATTTAGACCAGGGTACTTACAGACATGGGCGCAATTATTTGGGGGACACGGGGGACGTTTCAGTAAATAGGGTGCATGAGTTAGTCAAAACATCTTCAGGGGCGCACCATAACAAAAAAGGTTGAAGAGCACTGGCCTAGACTTTACCGTAATGTGTCGAGACCAACGAATGTAATTGTTGGTGTTATACGACAGGAGTTGGTGTTTCTTACGACGCGAAGCGACTAAAAACATGGATTGGAATGCTGCTGTTTTCATTAGCGACGTGATAAGTCGATTTTTCAGGGTTCTGTGTTAACTTGGCATTCTGCACTAGATTGAAACAAGAACGTTTGAAATAAAATTTTTGATAAAGTTTTTTTGGATCTGTCCATTTGAATGTTTTCGTGAAGAGATACTGTGGTAATCTGTGGAAAAACAGTAATGTTTTAACTGTTTGGAAAAACAGTAATCGCAATTTCAGACAACAGGATTACATGGCGGAAGGAATAAGTTTCTCGTCAAACCTTTACATTTTAAGGCAGACTTGTCATTGAAGCTTTGAAACTTCTTGCTATGAACAACAGGTGTGGAGCGATACAGTGAATACACTGGCTACGCCGAAACGTACAAATGGGCCGGAGATTACGTGGACGAAACCCCGCGGGACGATTTGGGAAGAAGGAAGTGCCAGATTGTGGCCATCGACGCCACTTCCTTTACGAGGTAACTGAACCTGTAGTTGGACCTTTGAAAAAAAAAACGAAACGACCACGCTATTATTCGACAAATTTTCCTGCTTTCAGCAGAAAAAAATAGAGAAAGTGAATTCGAGAGTCATTTTAAACGATGAAAAAAGTCAATTTGAGGCGTCGTTTAGCGACAAGGTCACTCTGCTGTTGAAAACGAGCACATTGAGAACCTCGATGTGTTTTGATGATCGCGTCTTCTATATCTTTCTACGGCAGGCCCACCAAGCAATACGCACTTACCAATGTTCAACGTGAACTGAACAAAGCATATTGCGGATTCTACTGCGAAAACAACCCGCACAACGCCCCTGCCATTGCTACCGGAAACTGGGGCTGTGGGGCTTTTAATGGCGACCCGCTGTTTAAAGGTTAGTCAAGCAAAGCTGACGTCACGCGTTGCTTGAGGTATGTTACGATGTTCCCGTGCAAGTTTGGCGTGTGTGGCGACTCGATGCGAATAAAGCGCTGTTTTTGGCTGAAACAGCTGATGCAGATGCTGATCAGTATTGTCTTTGCTGCAATCACCGCGTCAGCAGCATCCGTCACCATCAGTTAAACTACACCCGATGTCGCAGTAGTTTTCATCCCATCAGTTACCACGGAAAAGTTTTAAGTCGCGTCGTGTGTTGTCATGGCACGTTGTTCATGATAACGATGCGCGAACGACTCTTACGCTGCATTTTTTGAATGTCCGAACGTAACTGTGCCGTGCTGTGGTCACGTGGCAGTGACGTATATTGTGTGCAGGACTGCTGCAGCTGATGGCCGCCGCTGCAGCCGGACGAGCTCTTTGCTATTTCACGTTTGACGATACGAAGCTAATGGAAGAACTATACGAAATGCACCGCTTTATCACGGAAAAGGAAATGCGGATTTGTGAGTATCTTTTGAACTAGTTCCACCACCAGCATGACACACAGCGCACCCAAACTTGCAAGGAAACGTTTTATTTCTTCGCCGTTCGGTTTCAAGCGCAAGAAAAAAATTCCTTTTACAAAAGACGTGGCCAAAGTGAAATGTGCAGATCACAGGATTCCGTTTGCTGTATGTTTGAGCAGTGCCGCAGCAGGTACGCTAGCTTGGCCGAGTAAGGGCTACTGGCGGAATTTCTGCTCTTTCCCTATTCGTTGTCTTTAGTATGCGTACCTCCTACATTTTAGCGGGAAAATTATGTGTATTTTGTTTCGAAAAACAAAACTACTTGCCCGATACTGCTGGCCACCCAGTACCTTTGGTCCCACACAAACAACCTTACTCTTTGAACGCTTTGTGCCATTTTCTAATCTGAACTGCAGCTGGTGCGTTTTTATGGAAAGCTCTTAAAAATCTACGATGTACAGTCTTGTTCGAATATACTCTAGCACGTCAAACGCTTTTTAATGAAGTTAATAGCATTTTTATACCTGGAAAGATCAACGCGTGAAACATAACATGAGATTTTTAGTTGCTTCTGCACATGCTGTATAAGATCATTCGAAAAAATTGGTTTAGTTCTTTGAAAATTTTTGTAATAATCTCTGAATAAGAATAAAGTATTAATCTTGCTGACACGCGAGCTAAGTAAAGCTTTTTTCGTTCTATGAACTTAAAAACATATGGATGTGGCCCTTTTATTGAAAAAAGCATACTGTGAAAAAACATGAACACTCAAAGTATCTAACGTTTGCAACGTGCAGATACCATGAAAACTTGGGGCTGACAATCTCGGTGGTTACTTCCTAACATACCAGGCGGCATTGTGGTGTACTTTGACTCAGTTGAAAGCTCAGAACTGTCCATGATCAAACCACTGAATCATTGCTAGAACAGTTACTTAAGCGTTGTTTTCAATCGAGTTTCGTTGCCATTGCGTTCCAAATTTCCAGGTGACTTGTGGCGTACGATCGATCTCTACGGCAAAGAAACGGTCGCTATGCACGACCCGACGGTGCCCGGCAAGATGGAATCGATTGCGCAGTTTATCGTGCGAACTCACACTTACAGTGAATCTACCGATGAGGACTTGTGAAAACTTTTTTGTGTTTTTACGTAAAATTATTTTTTAAATCCTCTTGTTTCAATCACTCCGTTCGTGCAAGGCTTTGTAGCAACGCAAAAAAAAAGAACTTTCATGTCGGATTCAGCTCAAGATGCGGCAATTAGCTTCAATGCCATCAAAGTTCAGATGTTATAGTTTCGATGTCTACTTTAGTGATTCACGTTCCTGACTTCAGCTCTTCGTTACTTTATCGCAGCCGTTCCTGGACTTCTCTTTCTCACTCCATCGAACCTCAGGCCCGTAGCTTCGGGGCAGTGTTCCCTCTAAGAAAATTTACACCGAGCAAATTTTTGTTCTCTTGAGCGCGCAATTGCACATCCATGCAGACACACAGCTACAACGTTTTAAGCGTAGAAAGGGCTATGCGATATAATATGTGATATTAAATTTGGAAAGTTGCAAGTGCGCGAGAATAATATTTCAGTGCGAAAATGCTCTGGTGGTTCTGCGCATGTCCGCACCTTAGAGGGAGCGCGGCTCAGGGGACAATGCCCCTTCTTTTTTTTGTGCCCGCCCAAATTGTTTTGGACATTTCTAACGACACATGCGCAGAATGAACTTAATCTTTGCGTCGTAGGATTCGAAGCTACTCTTTACCTAATCTCTTTATCCCGTTGCGCAATAATCTCGATATCATCACAGCGACATCTCGATCACATTGTGGATCTCAACCGCGTTCAGCCATCCGGCTTGCAGTTATTCGGGTAGTGACTGGAGTATAGTTGTTACGCACGCAGCATAAACGGCAGAGATTGTTTCCGCTTCTAAATAGGAAACGCTCGCTAGTCTTANAAAATTCTTGAATGTTTGGAATTTGATCCCAATGANAAAAATTCTTTTCATCCAAAAATTTTGATGCCCCACAAATTTTCAACTCTGGTTACGGGTCTATGGAATGNTGGAAACAAGTGTTATTATTTGAGAAATAAATTNAAAATTCCAAAGACTTGAAGGTGAGCACTGCACACTTGCCCGCCAATGATGTGACCAGTGAGAAAAGTTCAAGGTGGATTTGAATTATTGCATGCAGCGCAGATCAGAACATTTCTAGCGGTTCTAGTTGTTCAGGCAACGCTGCGGTGGACACAGGAGGTCGTCTTAACTCTAATTCACTTTCACACGCGCTATTCCTCTGTGGAGAGTCGCAGTGGCGCAGCCAGCCCAAAAATTGGGGGGGGCAAAATGTATGATTTTTGGCGAATGACACTATTCAAAGCACAAAATGACTATATTTTTCAAAAATTTGGCCCCTCTGCCCCCCCCTTGGCTACGTCTGTGGAGAGTCGTGGAGGCAACAACTTCAGGACTTGAAATACCTCACAGCTTACTGCGTCGTAGAGTTCTATACTTCACTTATTAGTATCTTCACCCGTAGCGTGATATTCTCGTTCTCATCATTTGTGAAGATAAAATGAAAATAATTCTGTCCGCAGAAGTTCTCGTATACGTCTTAAAAGGTGGAAAGCTACACTTCAAGTGCATATTTTGAACATCAACGAAGTTTCCGAAGACACGCAGTAACAAATGCAGTTATTCGGTTAACAGCTGGGGTATAGTTGTTACGCACGCAGCATAACAGGCAGAGATTGTTACCGTTTCTAAACAGGAAACGTTGGCTACAGCTGAAAACTTCTTGAATGTTAGGAATTCGATCCCAATGAGTAAAATTTCGCTTCAAAAGGTTTGATCCCACCAAATTTTCAGCTCTGCCTACTGGTCTGTCAACACCCGCTGTGAAACGGTTGTGATTTATCAACTTCGGTTCAGTAATAATTTCGCGACAAGGCTTTTGGTGTGAGAAGATAAAGGAGGGAGATGCACTCTCTTGAGACAGAGTATTAGTATGAAATTTGTTCCACTCCTGAGACAAGGAGGTTAGTATTGAAGCATTGATAGCTGCTTTTGTTAAGGCTAGTGTTTTTTCACCTTACTCTTTCCGTAGCTCTATGTTACTAGAATGTGAGCTGAACAAAACAAAACGGGTTAGTGCAGCAAACGGTGGAATGGAAGCCCAGCCAGGACATTCTGGTTCCGGGAATAAATTTTGAAATTACACCCCAAAAAAAATCTGCAAATAAAGCGCAATAAAATTGTATTTGTTACACTTCATTAATACTCTCGTCATACGCTGTGTCACCTTTCAAAGTCAGTAGTTTTAGCTCCAACTTTAAAGTGCGCATTTTGTATCAAATTGCGTTGCAGCAATTCTTGGAATATTTTCACCTTCGGTTTTGTAGAACATTTAACAACGTGCTTATTAGAAGTTCCCCGGTTCCTGAAAATAGTCATTTGAATGTTTTCACTTGTATCATAGACTGTGGCCCAGAGTCTGTTCTGGCACCTGCAAATGCGTTGGAGGCAAGCTTCTACAGCTTCTAGATACCCCCGTTACCCTAGCACAAATGCTATGAAAAATCTGAAGTTAGTTTCTTAAAACTTTGCGAATTGTTGCAGAAAAATGGTAAGTGCGCATGTCGGTCCGGTTTCTGGTAGTTCGGACAGAGTAAAATAACAAAAATCCACTGAATTTCTAATCGAGTTTTTATAATTTATAATACTGTATTTGGAAATAATATATAAATATATTTTCCCTTCTATTGCTAACCTTAAATGTACCCCAGGTTGGAAAGCCCTGTTCTACAGCATGAGTCCAACTCTGCACTTCTGATATTAACCATCGTCAAAAATCGATGAAATTTAGTCGTCACTTCTACTTTAGCAAATTTTGCATGAGCCTGAGTTCACGCATTTTGTTACAATTCGAGACAGATATAAGTTGCCATGACCGTTATTTCAAAGTTTAACAAAATGAATTGCGCAACGCCCTGATTTGGAAAAAATTCTTATGGTCATCTTATTTTTATAGCACATTCAGAGATGATTCGCTTAAACGTCACAGTGAAGCATTTGTCTCGTAATCTCCAGCAAGAACTGGCTCAATAGTTCTCTGAAACGTTAACTTATTTCGTGTTTTAGTTGCCTACCGCTATATGGCACAGCAGTTTCAGCTATATGGCACAACGTATTGTTTGCACTGAAACCTTTATTTCGACCATTTGGAAATGTGTTCAAAGTCCTGGGCACATGTTACTTTAACGCATGTTGGAAAGTGTATATTTTTAGGGAAAGGTAGAATTATTATGTGCCGGTAAATTGACATTTATTTATTCTGTGTGTTTGCATTCAGATCGCCTAAAATCGTAATCATCTTTCTAATGTGCGTTGTCTCAGCAAAAATGATGCATCCACATAAACCGATTGCGGTGTACATGCACAGTATCTTAAGCATCAAATGCAGGTCATTGAGCTTGCAAGAACTTTAGGGAAATCTTAAAACATTCTACTTCTTCGCTGATGACGAACAATGACGGTCTACAAGCTTCCAGAAAAAACGAACGATGAAAGAAAAACCCAACACAATGCTATATTCAGTAAAATCACAAAATGTGCACTGGTCTGTTAAACTGTAAATATTAAAAGAAAAATATTACATTTGACTGAATTGAATCTGCGTACGTAGGCATCACTGAAGTTTCGTAAAAATCACATTTTGATAATTCTCAAATCAAGTGTCATCAAATTCCTTCTCTTCCGCTTTTAGCAGACATACTTGTGGTCTTGGTGTCACTAATACGACGTCACGGCACTCAAGCATGGGATAGGTGGCGCACGCTAGCACGGAGAACCACGCCGCAGTCACGTGACCTACATCAACTACCAGTTGACCAATCACGATTCAAACTTTCTTCTTTCGTCCCGGCTCCGACTTCTTGCTTTTCTTCGCTTTTACATATTTGGCCTCCAAGTGTTGAAAAAAGTTGTCAGCTTCTTTTTCACGATCCATCCTTCTTTTCAGTATAATTTGCTTCAAATCATTTTCCCCATCTGAACAACAATAGTGCACATCGTGCAAGTTTCTATTTTCAGACGTTATAAAACTGGCGTGCGTTACACCCGGTTGGTAATGTCATAAAACTTCGCGTACATCCTGAATCGATTGAGAAGGCACTAAAGCAGGGGCGGGCAACCTTTCCCGAGTCGCGGGCCAAAAAAAAAGCGGGCTGCGCTAATTATCCACCAACAACTTCGCTCCCTTAGCTATTGTGAAATCGTGGGAATTTATGGAATTTTAATCAGATCAACTCCTGATTTTCATATTTCACAACGAAAGCCCAAAATGCGACATACAGTACATTTATAGCACAGTGCGCTTTCTCATAAGTAGTTCCTCATAAGTTGTTGCAAGGAGGGTAGATTCATAAAATGTAATACCACTACAGGGTTCCCACACATTAAAAAAAATCATTTTCCATACTTTTTCAAGACCTTTTCAATATTAAATTTAAACAGTTCAATACCATTACTTCTCTTCATTTTTTGAAATTCTTAATCATGAAACTCAATTTTACACATTGCATAACACTGCATAAATAATGAAGTACTTTGCCTTCAGTAAAATTCTGCTCAGATGCTTCAAATTTATTTTCCATTTAGAATTTCCAAACTTGTCCAATACTTAATGTACATTTTGGCCAAATTCAATACTTTTTCAAGGTCTTGAAAACCGATTTTGAATTTCAATACTGCATGGTAACCCTGCCACGAGGCGGGCCATACAGTTAACACAATTTGATCAAGGGGCCGCGGGCCGGATGAATTTGCTTGGCGCGCCAGATCCGACCCACGGGCCTAGGTTGCCGACCCCTGCACTGAAGCTTGTGTCAGTCTCTTAACTCCGAGGACAAGCACCACGTGGTTTTGCAGTTGAGGAACATAGAAACCGGATTTTTTGAATCGCTCACGAACTTTTATGTGATCAATAGTGTATCACAAAATCAATGAAAGCGAAATTATCGCGAGGTCAAAAAGTCTCCAAATCTTGAAAAAGACAAAAAGAAAGATTCAAAGAGAATGATCAACGAAAACAAAACAGAGAAAAGACAAAAAACAAGAACAAAAAACACAACAGCTACAACAGACAATGCCGCGTAACGGCCAGCAAGCATCGAACTAATGACGGTCACAAACGGCAACTGTCTGATAATAACAGAAATGGGACACATGTATATCAAGAAGCAATGAAAATTATATTTGAAAGAGCAGCTGACATTTTCATGAAGGTACGGTTTGGTCTATTTGATGAGGTTTTCCGCATTGCATTCCACAACTTGGAGCCTCTGCAAACAGAATGGCGCTGTTCCTTTACATATTTAAATGAAGGAATGATTAATAACTTTTTATTAAGTTGTCGTGTGGAGAAGGGTCTCCAAACTACGGCCCTCGAAGCCATTTCATCAGGCCGCGAAGACATTTTGTCGTTCAATGAAAAAATATTTAGGAAAAAATTGTTGGTATGGCAGAATGTAACAGATCCTGAAACAATTGCATTACGTAAGATGTCCGGCCCTCGAGCTGTTGTGTAAAAGCTGATGTGGCCCTCTGACGAAAAAGTTTGGAAACCCCTGATCCACAGTACCGAAAGCCTTCTTTAGGTCTAAGAATACGGCAGCAGTGGGTTGGTCATTTCCATTTTGAGGACGAAGGTGACCAAAGAATTTTAACAATGGTAAGGCAGTTGAATCACCACGACAGAAACCAAATTGCTCAGGGCAGATTGCATGGTGTTCATCAAAAAAGCTACAACGTTGAGGTACTAAACTTTTTCAAAGATTTTGCTGCTATTACTTAGCAACGAAATCGGTCTATTGTTAGGATGTCATCTAGCACCTGATTTGAATAGTGGAACCACTTTTGCTAATTTAAGATTCTCAAGAAAAATTCCATTGTAAATTCTTGAATCATAAATATCTATAAGGTCGATACTATATTTTTCGTCGAATGAATCGTGTGGGTCATTAGACCTGTTGCATTTGTGGATATTAACTTGAATTACCACGTCAGCATGGAGGACTGGGTGTTAAGGACAGGGAATTCTGGATTGGAGTTGCAGGGGTACAAAAAGCTACAGGAGACGAAGTTGCAGATGCAAGGTTCGGGCCTACTTGGGTAAAGTAATCATTCAAAATATTTGGAATGGAGCGTTGGTCAGCAGGTTGGGTTAAATCCTCAGGCTGTAGCATAGATATACATAGATACATTGTTGGAAGGTTTGGTTTAATTATAAGTTCGTTAATTTGTTTCCAATCTTTAGACGGGTTAAATTTATTTTGTTCAAATTCTTTTCTATAATTTATGCTCTAGATCAGTTATAAAACTCATTGTCATCAAATTGGGTAAAACATTTCTTGTAAAACGTTGGCGACTTCGGCGTTTTCATGTTCTCGATTCTCTGAAATACTAGGGTAACTCTTGTGAGGATAGCTATCTGAGAATACGCTCCGAGTGAAGTTGCTGCGTTAATATAGGATTGGGTGCAATAATTTTTGCAGAGAAGGTTGATGTTAAAGTCATTTAGATAACAATATAGGATGTTACAACAATTTTGCTATCATTATGCAATCTATTACCTTGACCACTTTTTTTGGTTTCAAATTTTAACAGCACGTATAGAAACACCTCAAATTTTTGTTGTTTGTTCTATGCGTTTATCGTTTCAGGTATAGAAATGGCATTAACTTCAATAGGAAAGGCATTTTGTGCGTTAGAGAATGCTCGAATACAGTCTAACAAGACTGAACATCATTGATTTGTAAGGGAATGCAAAAGAAGCACCAGCTGTAGTACAGATTTGGAAACAGCACAAAAGGTTTAAAGTGGAAGGCTGTTTGTGTGGGGCCAAAGGATCTGGAATTGGATAACCACCAACTGCGGAAGAGCTAGTCGAGAATGTTCGGGAAGCATTGCTCGACAGTGTTCCAGTATTTTCTAACCAGTGATGTAGTCGAGACCGAGACCTGGTTAAAATTTCGAGACGAGACTTCATCAAAAAACTCCGAGACCGAGACTTCAAATTTTGTGCATTTTGCCGAAATTAAAAAAAATATCGTCATCACTTCTGACTTGATTTTTTTTCAGATTTCTGGCATTTTTCCGACGTGTTTTGGTTGTTTCTTACCTGCAAATACAACAAACAAAAAATCGTTGAATTATAGAAATTTTAATAAACCGTTTCATTGCAATATTCAAAGCCTCGAGACCTGAAACCTTCGAGACCGAGACTCGCAAAAATGGGTCTCGAGACCGAGACCAAGTCTCGAGACTGCATCACTGATTCTAACACAGGGGATCCCAACCTGGGGTACACGTACCTCTAAGGGTACATTTGCCTATCTGAATGGGTACATTTAAGGTTGGCAATAGAAGGGAAAACATATTTATATATTATTTATTTCCAAATATTTAGGCACATATCAGTGAATATTATTTTCAAATATCATTATATGCTTATAGTTTAACATATCTATGATTAGTCATGATAAATATCTAGGAGAGTCGATCAAACGAGCATCATACATGATCCATTTTGGTGCGGAGTTGCACTCGCCTCGCCTTTTTAAACCTTTAGGGGTACACGCCGTCTGTCGAAACGCTGAATGGGTACGTGGTCAGAGAAAGGTTGGGAACCCCTGCTCTAACATGTGAAACGCCTTTTCTATCGAAGTGAATGCCATTTCTATACCTGAAACGATAAATGCACAAAACATAAAATATACAGTTTTGAGTTGTGTCTGTACATGATGTCAAAACTTAGATCATTTGAAAAAAGTCAATACATTGCATTATGATAACAATCTTTGGAAAACTCTATATTTATCGCTTTAGCAGCTTGGTACTGTTTCTCTTTTCGTGTTGCGATCAAACAATACCAAAATGACATTTTCTGTCATGCCACATTTATTGTTTGTGTCGAGCAACCAAATCAGGAGAGAACAAAAGCTTACCGAGGTTTAACTTCTCTTTAAGTTTACTCGCTTCGCAGGCTTCTCGCTTGAAACGTCGAGTGCGTTTGTTGCGTTTTGATTTTGATTCCTTCGTGAAATTATCAAATGCGGGAACTTCTCCGTTATCGATGGCGTCTTGCAAAATTTTTCTGAAACAAGTCTAACAGTAAGCCCCTGACCGGGAGTAAGATTTCGTTGTAGATACAACCCAAACCTTAATCTCGGTTCATCGTCGATGCTTGAACAAAGGTGGCGTTCATGAATGAGATCCAGGTCGCCTTCGCAATCTACGTATATGCTCTTCAAGTCGTCGATTTCTTCTGTCGAGCCCTTGTACGTAGCTTCAAAATTTCTTACGTCTTCAACTGTTAACTGTGTTAACGTCATACGTTTCAGCTGCAAGGCACTTTCTTTTTAACTGATTTTAGCAAAATTCGGCAACCAAACTTTTCCAGAAATTATTCAAATTATTTTCCTGAATGATGAGTTTATCAGTCATACGGTAAGCTAAGATATAATTACAACCAAACCATAACCGACTCGAAACATAGACCTCCAGTACTGCGTCCAATCTTTCAAAGTTTGTTCATTTATATCTCTGTCTTCGTCAACTGAGCCTTCTTCATCGTAAATTGTTCGCAAATCCTTATCCAGCAAAATTTTTGAAACTTTGGAAAGAACCTGCACATATAAACAAAAAATGCAATAAGGTTGACCTTGAACGAATTGAAATGATTCAAGCATAGTTTTAGTGTTGCGTATGGCAATTTTTCATCAATGTCCGTAAACTACTGCTTTTTGTTGTCTCCACGTTCCTCCCGTGAATCATTCTTGCACTAAAAAATTCCAACGGGACATCATGCCATTGGTTCACTGCCGACATGGAGACACAAAAATCGGCCAAAAGTTGAAAGACAAAACCACTCAGCCAGTTGAAGATTTGGCGTCATGACAGGTTGAAGACAAACTACGCAACTACATGCTAGTGCCGTCCGGTCTGACACTTTCCTGTCGCCGACTCGCATTCGTCAGCGGTGGCTATCAAGTCGGTTCAAAGCACTGGTTTACTAAATGTATCTCACGGGATGGCATCAGGATCCGTGGTTGAAAGGGGCGTCTGGTAGAGCAACAAAAATCATCACGGGGTCGGTAGAAGTCCAATAAGTTTATTTAAATCGATGCAGGCTCTCAAGAATTCGACAGTAAAGCAACAGAATGTTCACCAGATATACAGTGTATATTATACACTATAATCATGCTAGTGGCTTTTTTATTGTGATTCTTTAGTTTCCATCGCCTATGAGCCACGTATCGATGACTTATTAGCAACATGTCTTACCATTCTTTATTACCTGTTCCTCAAAGTGATGCAAAAACAATTGCTTACTCCTACTAAGTAGCTTTTGGCAAGAGTTTTGGTGTGTAATTTTACTAACATTCTGAGAGCAGATATGGCATTGCAAATGAAAAAGGTTGAAACTTTTTCCATGAGTTGAGGATCTCATCACAACCTGCTCAGCTATTTTTGCAAACATGTTTTGGACACAAACTAGCAATAGGTGTTGAACAACAGAACAAATACCCATGTATCTCACAACTTTGGTACTATTTCTTAAACAATGCAAACATATTAACAATGTTGTAACACAAAACATGCTTTCTCAATGAGGATGAAGTGACTCTGGAATTAAACACCCTGTTGTAGCTTAGCCCCTAGTGGAATTGAACTTCTGCATGAGCGAGGTTTTCCGCAACATTTTCCCGAATGGGGCAATTTTGGATTTTTCTTGGAACTCAAAGTGTCACAATGCTGTCATTCTGAAAGTGTCACAATGCTGTCATGTGCCCAATTTTTGCCTGTCACGCAGTTTGCAGCTGTTGGTAGCGTAAACGTTTGATGCATTTTACCCACCACTAACCCAAATGCTAAGGATATTGTATTTTTACTGTACAAACGTTGTAGTAATTATCACAAGTTTTTCCAGCCGTAATTACTTCGCTACCTTGAAAATCTTGAGATGGTTTTGGGCCAGGCAATTGAAGTATGCAAAGTATATGGCTGCTAGACTGGCAATTATTTAAAATGAATCAGGTGTAGAGTAAGAGAAAAAGCTCAAGATATTTGAATAAAAGCTGAAGATGCCAGCTCCAGGGTTCCCACACATTATAAAATATTCCATACTTTTTCAATACCTTTTCAATGATAAATTTATAAATGTTCAATACCACTACTTCTCTTCATTTTTCTAATTTCTTAATCATGAAATTCAATTTTACACACATTGTATAATACAAAAATAAAGTGCTTTGCCGTCAGTAAAATTCTGCTCAGATACTTCTGATTTCTTTTCCATTTAGGATTTTCACACATTTTCAATGCCTAATGTACATTTTGGCCATATTCAAATACTTTTTCAAGGTCTTGAAAATCAATTTTGAAATGCAATACTTTGTCAATAGTTTCCATACCATGTGGGAACCCTGCAGCTCAGCGGATGAGATATATATCCTGTAAATGTGCTGTAAAAGGATTCCTTTGACTAGATAGTATGTGCAAGAAACAATTATCACACATACACTGATTTGAAAATTGGTATCTTCTGCAACACGAACACTATACTTTTGACAAAAGCTTACAATTAAACAAACATACTTGAAACTTCTTTGTAGCATTTTCTCGGTTTTCATCTGTGGCTCTGTCTGGATGCACTTGAAGAGAAAGTTTACGATAAGCTCTTTTTACTCCTTTTTCACTACAATCTTTCGTTATTGACAATACAGCATATAAATCGGTGGTTCCAAAGTGAAGCTTGCAATCTTGTAGAAGTCCCATGCTACTCACAAAACTGAGGGCAACTTGCCTATAAAATAGCTGCAATTATTGGATACAAATCAAAATCTGGGGTCAATGTGTGCATGTATGTGTCCTGCATAACAATGGAAAATAGTGGTATTCACATTAACACAAAATTGGGAAAGTCCTCTGGCGTTTCATGACAATTAAACTCAGGGATGTGGAGCTGCAGCTGGGCATTTTACAAGCAGCTGGAGCTCAGTGAATAATTAACAAATTTAAGAGCTATGGTTATTTGAAAGGTATCTCCAGCTTATTCTAAGATACTAATGATTTTACCAAATTTACTGAAAGCTAGACTTACTTTACTGAAAACAGTGCTCTTTATAGCAGAGCTAAGCACGATTGTTAGGAGTTACAACACCGGACTGCAACAATAGATCTGCGAGTCATTTATGCTTCCATGGTTTAATCATCGCTAAGGCTGTGGCATCATTGCTGGACAGGTGTGCTGTTACTTATAGAAGAGAAATGTTGTAAACTACCACAATATCTTACTTTCTAGTCAGAATGATCAAACTGGATCTGTAGTAGTGTAGCGACCTAGAAAGAACTAAGTTATAATCAGTAGGTATGTAAGAAGCTGTATGTATATTTTGGCCAACAAATGGCATTTAAACATTTCTTGTCATTTGTGTTAATGCAAATGTGTATGCGTTAGAAACTAACACACGAGAGAAGTAATTGACTTTGTGTTTTGCACTTTTTGTATGGCTTGCTTGGGCAGAGCTGTTAGCTGGCATCGCCAAGATTGCAACAGGCAAATCATGCAATGTGCGCAGAACACTTGGTTGACTGAGACTGGACTGTATCAAAATACTCCGCCACGAGTCTAGTTTTCCAAACAGATGTTTTCTAGATTCGGGTCATAATAAATAACAAAAGGCCTCAGACATTAACAGCAAAATCAGTGACACCTTTGCAGAATTTGTTTTGTGTTGCCCTCGATTTGAGTAAGATTTCTGCTGGTAGCTGATCTCTCAATCAGCTGAGCTTGTTACTGTTGTTTTTTCGCTGATTTTGTCATGTTAAGAGTGCTGATTGTAAAAGAAGTTTTTTTTTTTTTTTT
>JGI24159J19872_10003909_pt1 | contig 18846 bp, 13 predicted proteins | sample Ectturendosymbi4_FD_19872 | JGI IMG/M metagenome (IMG submission 19872) | reverse complement strand
GGTACCAGATGTTTAGGTCAGCTTTGATCTTGGATGTTACTTCATGGATGGCAAGGGCGAAGAGGGCTGGGCCGAGGGGGTCGCCTTGTTGCACACCGGTGGCCGAATTTTTATGAAATGTTTGAAATTCTGAGGCCTATTTACTTTGATACCCCTGTCGTGCTTAGGGTAAATGCTGCTGGTTTTTCATACAGAAATCTCAGTGACATGTCAATAAAGTTTTGTGTGGTTTGGCTTGTTATCAATCCTCGCTGTTCATCTCCCTTTTCCGTAATTCGTTTTTCTGCCATTAATCACATGCACTCTTTATAAATCTTGTCAGGTATCTGGTTAAACTCAGTTCACCCACTCGAAATCCGATAATATGTGAATCTGTTGTTCAAAGAACCACTGCTCACACCTAGAACACGCCTATCTGCCATTTGAGGATCGAGCCGTATTCATGAAAGTTAAGTAGCCTATATCGGAAACGCTACGTACCTGTCAACAGCTGGCGAAAGTTGTGTCGGGCCAGACCTGCCTCCGTGAGATAGTTGTTAATTTCTGCATCCAGCAACGGCCTGTCGTATATTCGGAGGTCGTCCACTAGGCCTTCGAAGAAATTAGTCCCGTCCCACCCGATCGCCATTTGCAGAGAGTTGTTTCCGATGTATGTCGTCTGAAGCGCCGAACGAAACCATACTTTGACTTAGATTGTTCAACATGACCTTGATTTTAACAGCTTTCGATTTGAAAGCAGTATTGTGGTCGATTCAAAAGCAGTGTCACTTAGTGCTAGGTTACCCTATCACATAAGCTGATGGTTGGCGAATGTTGTAGATACCGAAGGAAAAATTAATTAATCGTAATGTTTTTTCGGAAGATTTGGTCATACCCAGCCAAAATACAATACATTTTAGGTATTTATCACATCACAGCATACTGCAGTTACTAGCATGAAAATATCGCTTTTAACAAACTGGCTCAACGAACCATAGGTGCAGTAGCAGGCAAATTTTGCTGTGTGAGAAGGATTTTTGCAGAAATTTCCCCAACTTGAAAAGTTGTGCAACTTTTGCCTACAATTTTTTTCCCACAAAGATCATGAAGACCTTATTTTGGTGTGGCCTCCACAGAAGTTCTTTATGTGTTTTTCTGCAAACGTTAGGTATCATATTTTGAAGCCAAACAACATTGGGCGCCATTTTTGTCCAGATTTTTAGAGATTTTGCCCAGATTTTCAAGAATTTCAGGGATTTTGCCGAGATTTTTGACAAATCATAACTTTTAGGGGTGCGCTTGCACACCCGCTTTCTACACCACTGCAATGAGCACACGAAACGTTATCTTCATTTTACTTGCAAGCCCATTGTATTCCAGATAAAGCATCTAGGCATTTTATCCAAGATCTAATCACTTTCATTTATTTGGCTCTTATGCACCTAAAACAAGTGTGATCTTTTGAAAGGTTTATGAAAATGTGGCTTTTTCTCTATGTATGTATGTTACTTTATTTTACTAAAACTCCAAGCCCATTGAGTTCATCGGAAACAGAAGTTCTGATCAGGCGGATAATTATGTCAACATGTGTTTAGGCAGCTGGATACAATTAGGTGCCTTCCGCAAACGATCAGAGAGAATACTTTTATTAAAAACAGTAACAATTCGACTTGTGAAACTTCTTACCCAGTCTATTTTTTCGAGGTCATTTATTCGAACATCTTCACCGGACTTCGTACCATTGGTGAGTAAGGACAGTTCGCAAGCACCGGCATCGTATCGAAGAGTCACGTGCTGCCAAGTGTGTTGGGCAATCGGGTTCGCGGTGGAAACCTGTGTTCCTCCAAATGTTGCCTGGATCAATCTGAAAAACAAGTTGGACACACTTACGCTCGACTTGGAGGATCTCAATCGGAGGTGCGTATGGAAATTAATTTCTCCCACAGCTGTGGTGAAGACGCCATGGCAGTAGAGATTTTGAGCAAACAATAATCACGAAACAAAATCGGAAAGTCTTCGCAGTTTTTAATTTGCGACGAGCAAAATACTAGGAAGGATGTACGTACATTGAACCTCAGCAAATCGAACGTACAAGCTTATTGCCAACTTGAAATATGTTCTTAGCTTTAATGTCCGTGAGTCTGCGCTTAACAGGCATGCCCCTCTCTTTGAACATCGATACGAACAGGTGCTTAATTCAGTGATAACGTCTTCACGGTCACGTTGCTTGTTTTTAGTTAATCGACCTTTAAAAACTTTTGCAAGTAACAGCGTTACGTACTGCAGAGAAATTACAGACAATTGCTGCAATATCAGTACATAGCAGATTTGCTCAAGTTGAAAGTCCACAGATGCACCGCGGCTGTTCAAGAGATTTGCGTTGAGTGAAGTTTCAACTCACACCAGTTTACTTCTTAGACATATTGTTATGTCCTCATCAATGACTTTTTAAGAAATAATAAAAAAACAATATATACAGTACAGGAGAAAGATGAGTATGAATTATGCGGAATATCTCACCCGTTGTTCAAAAATATGCAAAGTGCTGAGGAGTTCACAGTGCAAACTATGGGAGAGACGCCGCTTCTTGATTCTAAAATCCTTATCCAAACGTCTATTGAAAGACTGTCCTCAAAGTGAAAGTCCGTTGTTGTTGGAAGAATCACCGCATCATTCAGCCCATTCAAAAAGAGAGCAGTGTTTTCTCTAAAAACCAAAATACACCATTCAGCCTGTTTTCTCATACAGGGTGTTGACATTCGAGTGGCAGTAGAGCGATATCATCACATGTCATATTGATTTGCATTATCGAAATTACACAAGTTGATATTTAAACCAAGTGCAGTGTGTCAATGGCTACACCCATTAAAGACGCGCTCATGTTTTTGACCAACGACAAAATGGTTTCACGCGCGGAGCTCGTGAAGATGAAAAAACACAATGCAATAGAGATGAACGGATTTTGGATTTTCAAATCCAAATCCAATCCAACAATTTAATTTCAAGATCCAATCGAGATCCAATAAACGGATAGTTTCAAAATCCAAATCCTGTTTAAAACCAAAATCCTACCAAATCCTGTTTTGCTAAAGGCAAAATAGGTCCAACACAGCCTTTGCCTCGTGAGACAAAATAGACGCGAACAAAAAATACCTTGGAAACAAACTCAAGTTAACTTACTCTCAATCTGTAGCTCACAACACTATGTTAGTTCACATTTCAAAGACTTCAAAGTAAGCACTATTAGGACCAAATCCAATGCGAAGCTCAGTAATGAAGTGTAAGGTGTAAAACCAGAAAAATTACCAAGTACAGTATATAGCACAAGCGAATCATTATCACTAGGCTACACATATATAAATAATGATGAACTGTGTTATAAAAGTTACTACTAGGTAGCTGGTGTCAGTATAACGCTTATAGGTTAAAAAAAGGACTGGATCAATGGAAGCCACACGAATTCCTTAACTTTGATGACACGATACATATGATAGTTTGCTTGTACCTTGTGTTACGATCGGATATCCCGAGCGGCATATGCGCAAAGCTTCGCACTGTGGCAGCAAGCAACAATAGGGTTCACATGCCATGATCACTCTCCGCGTACGCTTGTCGTTACGTTCAATCGCTCACAAGTTAATAATAGAGTGATCGTGGCGAGCTTCCACGCCACGATCACTCTATTATTGCTTGTTCGCGCCACATATAAGTATGGTGTTGTTCTTCACGCACATCCCGTTGGTGGTGAATCACACAATCAACGCAGCACCACCGGAGAGGTTGCAACACTTGCATCGCTGGATAATATGTCAATGCTCCAAATTTAAACAAATATAATATATCAGGGGTGGACAACGAACCAGTCAGAGACCAAGAGCATCGTTTTTTACTGTATTACCACAAAGAGCCACATCATACACATAGGCACACATGAACATCAACCCATCTCTTCCTCACTCACACACATACCTTTGCTCAGCTAGATTTACTGTAGATATCACACTCGGACATGACAACGACAGCACTTTGCAAGTCATTTATTGGTATGCATGTTATTTAGTGGGACTTCTCGTAATTACGTAAGAGTCGCATGAGGCTCTCGAGCGGCTGGTTGGCCACCCCTGTGATATACAATTTCGAGGGATGTGAGAAACTCCACTGAAGCAAACTTACAGATTAAATGCAGTAATCTACAGTCACGAAACAGAACTGAAAGTTGCGAAGGAGTTCGAAACAAGAATATGAAATTCAAATCCATTTAAAGCAGAATTTTTAAAATCCAAATCCATCGAAAAGCTGAAAATCTACATAATTTAAATCCAAATCCATGTTCATCTCTGCTATGCAAGCGAAGATATTGACGTTTGAATCAAGTGCGGGAAAAACGCACCATTTGGAAAACAAATGTAAATTTATTGCGACGCGACGTGTCAACAGTGCCGGTGTTTAGCCACGAAGTGGGAATGATTGGTTGGCCCCCACGAGAAAACGTCCACCATATATACTGCAATAATTAATTGGTTAATTAAAATTTCAAACAGCGTGGATAGTACGGATTTCCGTGAACGCAAATTTTCCCTTGCTGTTACTAGTGCTGCATCGCTGGTTACCAATCACTGAATGTTGGTTTGTCTATCGCTTCAAATAGTGAAACCACGACACAGTCTTGTAGCACACGTGCTGACGCTACACCCAATGCGCGACTTTTCTGTACAAATGTACTAACTGGAGAACCACTTTTTGATCAAAAAGTTTTTAAGATCGTGCAAAAAAGGTTGTCGAAAATTGTTTCCTGAACGATTGCCACTTGTACAAGTGCTACCCCCATAACTACCACCTCAGGCAAATATGACAATTAGTTAGTGACATTTGAAGCAGTTTTAAATTCAAGAGTTCAGAGTTCATAACTTACCTGTCTACGCATCTTATTTTAAGATCAGACCAAATCGCATTTCCCTGCTGAAGGGCAAAAACTCCGGCTCGTCCACCTGAGTACCTTGTATCGTACACTGGGCCGCTATCGACAATGAGGCTCCCGTGAAGAAAAAGCTTAGCTCGTATTGATCCGACTGATGGCCTGTTGAAATGTTTCTTGCAATACTTAAAAAGTATGTATAAAAAAATCTACAAACAACGCAGACCCCTTAGGAAACACTCACATTGCGACGTGAAACGGCAGCATAACCCATTTTTTTGTCAACGACCAACGTGTAGGATACATTCGTGTTCGAAATTTATTTACTTAGATATGGACTTACCTGTGTTCTACGATAAACTTATAAGGAGTGCTTGCTTTCCACCCAATTAGATCTGGGTCATGATAAAGGAGATCCGCTTGGTTGTTGGTATCTGCTGTATGCCACAGGGCGTCAGTTAATGCGGCTCCAGGGCCAGATGTGGAATGAACAGCCTAAAAAGCAGTAAGAACTCTTCGTAAAGTATCATTTTTTCTGTTTGCTGTAAGCACACGAAACTACAATGTAAACATTTTTCATGTGTTTTTGTGACTTAAAGTAAACAGCAATGCAATAGAAAACGAACACCCAGATGCAGAAAATCAATAGAATGCTATTAAAAAATTAACGACTTCACTGCTTCTGGGAAATGTTGTGGATTGCAATTTGAAGGACAGAAGGTTGGCCTAAGACTTCATAGGGGAACAACTTAGCAAGTCCTGCTGTTAGTACTAACAACTAATTGATTGAAAACTTTTCAAATAAAAAAAAACTACAGATTCACAAAATGTATTAAGGTACATCAGCAGCAAAAGATGGTAAGAACACACAGTAACAACAACTATGACACCCACACACGCGAAAAGTATGGCTAAGCACAGGTAAGGTGGGGTTGCGTAAATGGACAGGGAGGGTGAGATTGAGTAAGCCAGAACGGTATGACTTCAAACCATGTACTTGTGCCGTGCTTGCCTTAAAGCTCATTTTGTTTTCTGCGGTTTGTTACTTCCATGCCTTAATTATTAGAGAAATTGGAACCAGGACCCCCGAGTCTAAGACGACGAAAGAAATTGGGTAAGAAGAAGGCACTGGCCACACAAAAAGGTAGGAGATCATGACCACAACCGACCAAGATTGAATAGGTCTGGAAGGTACCCTAAAGAACACCATACAAAATGTTTACCAGATCAAGACTAGATGAAATGGTCGAGGTGAAACAAAGCGTAAAAAGTTGAAGCGAAGACGAGAATGACTCTTTCTTTGACAATGTGATTCTTGAATTAACAGGAAGCATTTCGAAGAAATTTTGAAAACAGTCAACCGTGACTTCATCAGACTTTTGTCATGTGAACGTGTGTCTGCTCTGATGTGAGAAGTTTAATTTACGCATTTGCCCTTTTAACGTACGAAAAGATTCCAGTCATGCAAATTTTTTTTGATAAACATAAGACCGACACTAACTTAAAGAACTCTGGGGTCAAGACCAAAACGGATATCTTTCAATTTTTTTAAGTCGATAATAAAATGAGAAACTTTTGAAAGCCACGAAACGAGACACACGAATACTAGCCTTGAGATCCATATCACAGTCTACACCAGTGTCTCAAAGTAGTGTGACCTGCCGCAGGTTAAACACTGCGACTTAGTTTTGGGGGTCATAAAACATAGCCTTGAAATTATTATTTTTAATATTATTTCTGTAATTTTTTAAAAATCGAAAAAGAGCGAGAAATATTTACATCAGTGATAATCCGTAAGTGAAAGATATCATCTCTAGCGAAACCACGTGTAAATGTGCGATATACCATACCAACTTGCACACATTGCAGCAAATTTTTATTTCTCAGAAACTTCACTATTCTGGAAGAATTTGCTCTCAAAAACGAAAATCCATTTCCATTTTATAAAAAAATACTTGTTATAGCGTGTAAGCGCTTGGCTGAACACGCAGTGTATGGCTGTGGGATGCAGTTTGAGACGCATTGGTCTCCTTTTTAGTTCACAGAACTCCAAACCAAAGAAGGGAAACTCTGATCTACAAGGTGAATCTTACTAAAACATCGTTTGCCATTTTCTAACATAGTTTAAACTAGTCATAAATCTTACTACATGAAACGTTTGCGATTTGAGTCACCCAGTTTTTACTTACGAAACTCAAGTAGTCATGAAAATGTATTCTGATTTGCTATTATTTTTTTGAAAAACGTTGAGAAATTCCACACTAAATAATCCGTTTCTTTAATTGCTGCTTGTATATAAATTGGGTTTTGCTGAAACCTTTTTTCAGTAGTTGCTGGTTTTAAATTGAGCCGCTTGAGAAGCGACGTGTGTAGCAATCTTACAAAAATGTTTCATGTCAAGTTGGACGACGCTGTCGATCCAGCGGACACAATGTCACTTCTTGGTACTGAAGGAAAGTGCAACAGATGTGGAGAAAATCAAATATTTACCTTAATCTGCAGACCTTTCAGTCCAGTTTGATGTCGGTCTTCCTCGTCGTTTCGGTGAGAGTTCCTCCAAGCAACAAGATAAAATCTCTTGTTATTTTGGTAGGCGAAAACCAAACCAATGTATTGGCCGGTATTGGTGTTTTCGTTGACAAAAACGCTGCCAGTGTAATCCATGGAGTAATAGCGTTGATAGGTTCCGATAAGTGCCGAAGGTACAGGCGATGATACTGATTGCGTTACAGAACGTCCCTGTGTGGTTTAGATATTAGTCTAATTTTTTAGAAATCCAATCTACTAAAGGAATTAAGAAAAAAAAATTGCTATTTTTAGTAACATTTGCGGTGCGTCTTGAAGCCATTTGTTTCACACAGGAAGGCAATCCATCGAACTAACTTGATGGAAGACTTCCCAGTTTGCCAATGGTGTTCCCGAATTGAAGTTTACAATGAAATACGGGAGAAAGGACGTTTGGCTGATCGTTGGGTCCTTTTTGCAATAATCGTCAACGTCGTTGGTAGAATCGTGGTCATAATCATCAACGCAACTTGAGTCTATGTCACAAGAAACGCAAGAATTCACTAAAAGTTACTGAATCGTTCACTCACATCTAAAAGACGCCGCACACNGTAATTAACAACCACTAGTGAAACACAAAACGACATGTTCATTGCTTTAAGCTTCGTGCTTTTGAAAAGGTGGACTAAGACTTTTGATCAACAGTAAAACTTGTGTATAGATAAACAGTTGCTATTTAGTCTATAGAACAACTAATCGGTACATCTTCATACAAATGGTGTTAGTTTTCTACAGCTAGCTGTTTGAAACAGCCATCAAGTCTGTCAACCAACCGTCTTGTACAAACGTATCGTTTGTGAATGGGCAGTGATCCGCGGAGTCTGGTTTTCCATCGTTGTCGCTGTCTTCATCGCAGGCGTCACCAATCCCGTCGCCATCGACGTCTGACTGAGACGGGTTTGGCACAAAAGGACAATTGTCCAAAAATGTCAGAACACTGTCGCCATCTCTGGAAAGAGCAAAAACGGATTATCAAAAATTTACCATTTTCACTTTCCTATATAGACAACAAGATTCCGCGTAGATCAGGGGTCTCAAACACACGGACCGCGAGGGCATTTTGCGCAGCCCGCGATGTTTTTTGGGAATTTTCAAATAATTAATATCTACGTTATTGAGTTTATTCACCGGTGTTTAAAAGTGCTCAGCAAGCGAGCGAACAAGTTCCTTTTAAAGGAATAGAAATGATTTGCGTATAAATCATGATATCTTTCGCAGGAAGTGAGATGTAAAAGCTGTTTCTAGTGAGGTTCAGGTACCGCCATTGTTGCGTCAGCATCATAATTCGGCCCTCGGGTTGCTTTAAAGTCCTCATTTGTCCCTCGGAGCATTTTGAGTTTGAGACCCTAGCGTAGATTGTAGTGCAGCAGCGTGTAAGATCACTACATACGCGTCTTTTCCATCGTCACAAGCATTGCCCACGAAGTTCTGATTAGTGTCCTGTTGTCCAGAGTTGGCGATATGCGCGCAGTTGTCGCAAACGTCACCTATTCCATCTCCATCAGCGTCGGGGCCGGTTGCAACGCTGGAATCAGTGGGGCAAATGTCGCTGGTGTCCAGCGTACCTTAATGAAATGTTTTATGCATGAATCACGTTTGCTTCAAAGAAGAGGGAAAAATAAAGGACTACCATTGCCCACCGCACGGTCTTTTGAAGTATAATATTGTAATATTCATTTTTTAACTGAAAAGTTGTAAGTAAAACAACGCGAGTCATAAAAAGTGTGTATATGTTGACAAAAAAAACAAAAACAACAAAAAACTCTGGAACGAAATCATTTTTTCAAGGTTAGGGCAAATTGTTTGATGGAGTGAGAAACCCAGGAAGCTCTGCGTTTTGTCACCGTGGTATCTGTTTGGTCAGTGCAGAGATTTTATTAAGCGCTGTACATCCTGTATTGCTTCACAGTTTAAGATTTTCAAATATTTGTTTAATCCTTCACAAATTTTAATTCTTGGTGCCATATTTCCACAACCTTATATAGTTTATCTGGAGAAGCGTATGTGAGTTACCACCTTGGATGTCAAGGTGCAGGTGTGTGTCGAATCTAACTACTATAACGCTTGTGTTGAATCGATCTCTACGTGCTCATTCACAGACGGCCACCGATTTGATGGTTGTGCGTTATCAATGGAGTAACAGACTGTTTCTGCGAGAAGAAGTGCGTCACCGTTGTGCGCTGCCCACGAATAGTATATTTGGATGTTTTTTAAATGGTGCAGCCAAGATATTTTGAAAAATATTAGCTTACCATCGTTGTCATCGTCGTTGTCGCATGCATCACCGAGGCCATCTTCGTCGCTATCTGGATACTGGCCAGCAAGAGAGGGGCAGGTATCGCAAGCATCCCCGAATCCGTCATTGTCGGAATCTAGTTGGACACTGGTCTTGCTGTAGTTGGGAACAAGAGGGCAGTTATCCTGCATGAAAATTGAGGCATTACAAATAATTAAAGTCGTTTGAAAAAAGCTCCATGCTGTTTCTTTGAATTTCAAGCCAATAGGCACTGGCGCGCTATTGTCTTGCTTGCAAACTCAAACAGCAGTTAACTGCTCACCAAATGATCAAGAACAAAATCGTTATCGTCGTCAGTATCGCAGGCATCCCCCTGTCTGTCCCCGTCAGTGTCCTCCTGACCACTGTTCGGGAGTCCGATGCAATTATCTTCAGCGCATGCGCTCCAGTTGCCACAAGAAATGAACAAGTCAGGCTGACCGTCCGCGTCCCAATCCTCACCGCAGGCTACACCAGGTCCAGCAAGATGCATAGGACACTGAAATGTTTTAAAGATGACACACATAGGTGTAGAAGCAGGCAAATTTTTGGGGGTGCGAAGGAATTTTGTCCGCATTCTTCCAAACTTGCCCGAAAAAAACTTCAAAATAAGTGACGTCTAGAAAAACGCTGATTGTCATTTTGGGCGCCATCTGATCTCCAAAAATCCACAAAAAAGTTTTTCATGTCAATTCGGGCGCCATTACAAATCAAAAGATGTTGGGCGCTATTTTTGCTCAGACTTTCAGGGAGTTTCGAAAGGTTCTCTGGGATTTCGTCCGGATTTTAGAGGATTTTGCCTGGATTTTATGGGATTTTACCCGAATATTTCCAAATCAAAACTTTTGGGGGTGCGGTTGCACCCCCTTCACCCCGCTTTCTACACCAGCGATGACACATGAACAAAGAATTGCAAGGACAATGACGACACTCGCAATAGGATTTGGCTTCAAAGCGCACTGAACAATAACATATAGATGTTTATGTAGATCTCAGTCTGTCTACGCAAAAGTTGTCATAAACGTTGTCCNCCAGCTTCTTGGAAAATTGCTTTCGGATGTCCGCTGAAAGTTATGTTGAAGTTAAATTTTGAAAAATTTCTGTTCGTGATGTAGAATGGAATGCGCAGAAGTGACATATGGAATGCATTGAGGACTTCAGCATCGGTGAGAGACCAGCACAAGGCGACTATCAAATACTTCATGCCGGCTATTGTTTGGAAACATGATATTACGCCTTAGCTCGTGTGTTTGCTCCAAAGTAGAGCGTACATTTTAAGCAGGGTTGGGGGACTTATTTGCTATCACGGGGCGCATAAATTGTGGATTATTGCTGGCGGATCACTGAAACAATTAATTTTATCTTAAAAGTCTACTATCGTCTAGGACGGAGAGAGGATTCTCTTCGCTTACTGTCTAAGTACCTGCTTATCGTGGAGCTTCGTTTTGACGTGATGTTGCACTCTAACTTGGGTAAAGAAAATTCTGACGTGGGCCATAACTATTGTTCAGGCAGGCCGCATTTGGCCATAGGCCGCAGGTTCCCCACCCCAGATTTAAGCATACTGGTCAGAGGCGACTCCAGGCCATCAACGTTATTAAGGCTCATCACAGATTTTGCACATGGTGCAAGGTGTAGTAAAGGTAAAGACGTAATGCACGTGGAAACTTTATAAATGCACTGAGTAAATTTTACAAGACAAAAGGTGTAGCTTCATGTCATATTAAGTGCTTTATCTATAGGAAAATTCTCGTCTTCTGCTTTTGATGACAAACTCGTGAAAATCTTATGGAACAGGCCCTCTTGTTGTCTAAGTCATACAAGATACTGCATTATCAATACTCTGACGTACGGTCTGCACTTGATGAGGCAATTTCAGGAATACTCATCGATTATTACCCGATGTACGTCACAAAGCAACAAATCATGCTAATTAGCCTTCTGCAAGGCGCATTCATTAACACCTTGACGTTCCTTTTAAATTATTGTAGAACCTTTAAAAGACTGGAATTCAAACCCTATAAACTTTAGAGAAACATTTTTTAAAAAACATTGAATTTATTTAATTATACTGAAAAGTTATTGAAGTACAGAGGACAGCTCGGTCTCTGACATATGAGCCCTAGTTAAGCCTGGTTGACCTCTGTCGAGAGAACACCTTTTGCGAATGATATTTTTTGACACAAATGACTTCGTCCGTTAAGACCACCAGACTTTGAACGAATATATATGAACTGCAACCAAATTCAGTGAAAAGAACCCGAGAAAATGACTGGAATTAATGAAGTCGGTATTGCCAGAAATTTCCTAAGAAAGCAATTGTACCCGTTCCACAACGTAAAACGTGATCGAAGACTCGGGCTAAGCCCGAGGAGCCACTGATACTCGCAGGCATACTGGTAAAAAGTTGAATGATGATCTATCCAAAATACGTAGCTTGAGTGATTGACGATGCTTGGGAGTTTTTTTGTTGAGATATTCATCACAAATAACCTAAGAACCAGCAATTTTCGATACAGCTTCAAAAAAATAAGGTATATCGTCAACCTTTTTAAAAGTGTGGACATTGGCGTTCCATCGAGATACTCACCGTTAGATCATGGTTCAAAAGCATGAGCAGAAATATTTGAACACACCTATGTTATCAATAGCTATATATTTCACAACAAATTTGTTGCTGACTGGGTTTTGTTTAAATCGACTTTTTTGAAATTAATTGACTTTTTCCATCACACTCTGCATACAAACTGCAAAGTTGTTTTCAGCAATTCTATGCAGGACGCATTTTATAACATAAAATCCGTGGAATTCACAGATGGAAGTAACAGTTTTGTTAGTGCGAGAGAGACATAAACGTTCCGAATAGGGTGTGCTTCTTTTTAGTCAATTTGATATGCAAGCAAATTACTCATGAAGAGTAACAATCATTAACTTCGATTAAAACATTTCAGCATCGAACTATTGGTTTCAACCTTGTGTAAACTCTATGTAATATTTGAAACATTCAACTTGTAATCCTTTGAAAAAGTACAATAGGTTTTTGAGGTATACTTGCGACAAGCAGCTTTGTAGCAAATTCTCGTTATAAAACAGAAAAAAGATTTGTACAAGTTGTGTCCGATTATTAAAAACTAAGTAAAAATTTTACCGGTTTTTGTACAAATTTGAAATAATTTCTTGATTTGTTTCCAAATCTAAACAGCTGTTATACCCACTTATTGCAACAAGGATTTTTACCTTACAGTAGTTGATTTTGCTACGGCGCAACGTAACCGTTGTAACAAAAGAAAGGTTGGCGAAACACACCCATGTGATCCAAAATAAGGTTAAGGACAGGGTGAACTCTTGAAGACATAACGAATTTCTCTGCGAAACTCATCTCACTTGAGAGAGGCATATGTTAACCTTCAGCACGACACCAACTGCCGGCAACTAAATAAAAGTACGCATTTTGGGAACATGACTTTCCTTATAAACTGGTATACTAACGCCAGTAATTAATTACCAGTGTTGTAGGCATAGCGTTGTTTTATTATCCTTTCCGAAAATGTAAATCGATTTTGTATTGAACCCATCTCCTGGTCTAAGCTAAAAATGTAACCAGTGTGCGAGATCCCTATCCAAAATGTGCAGTGGTCAGTGATCACGACGACAAACACCAGAAACTCGCAATAAGCAACACTGGGCAAATCAGTAAACATTCCACACAACTTCCTGTGTAAAAAAAGAGATACGAGATAAATGGTTAAACCCTTTTCCAAAACTACAACAGCAAAATTGTAGAGAAAAAACACACGCATGTTTATCTGACTAACCGCAATACTTTGACAAGTCCAGCCTACAATTACAATCCCAAAACAGATTTTACAAGGCCATTTCAAGTGAATTTTCATTTCTAATATTTTGAAATCTTATTCAAAATGAAATCAAACATTCTATTTGAATAAGATTTCAGGACTAATTAAGGATGCGTAGTGTTACGTGAAATCGATTTCCTATTAAAAAATTGCTAGTTGACTAGACTTCTTCGCCTTTGCGGAGATTAATTAATAATCTTTGTAGCTCATCCATATCCACTCTGTGTCTTTCACTGTGTTTTTGGATATATCCTTTATCCAAAATAAGGTATGTCATCCGGCGGATATCCGCTCCGGTAGCCGGATGCTGTTTACCGCTGGTGCTTACTGCTTACCGTGCAGACGATATTGTAGTTGCTGACTGGTTCGCATGTGGAAAAAACACTGCATCTATTGGCTGTTACAATAGGAATGCATGGATCTGGAGCAGTGCACTTTGTGTAACCAGTTCCCGTATACCCCAGAGGGCACGGACCACAGGAATAATTGCCCTGCATGGAAAAACAATGCAATATTTTTTTATCTAAAATATATCATTCATCGAGCATAAGACTTCTAATCTAGAATAGCAGAATTTTTCGAAGTATCCGGTTTACATTTGCGGCTAATTTTAAGCGAAAGTCTCTAAGGTCTAAGTATGCACTCACCACTGTGTTGTTGCAGTGCGACAGAGGATCGCAATATGAAAGAGAGCATTCGTTGATGTCAACGCAAACTTGCGGTGGTACGGTTTGGTCGAGACCAAAACCAAAGTAAGGATAACCCGAGTAACCAGATGGGCATCCGTTACAATAGAATCCACCATGCGTATTTACGCAAAGTACCGGTTCGAAGCACGGATTTGACAACAAGCACTGAAAATTGAAAAAAAAAATTTTCAGTGAAAACTGTAGCACACTGACTTTATCTGAATAAAACACGACCAGTGGTTCCCAAGCGTAGACCAGTGGTTCCCAAGCGGGGTGCCGCTGCACCCTAGGGTGCCATTTACAATGCCCAGGGGTGCCGCGACTTAATGCGTTTTTTAGTATGTCATTGAAAAGATATTTTCAAAATCTCACCAAACCTCAAACCAAATTGCTATGGGTTGGCCACTAGGTGTCGCAAATCATATTTTTCTTTTGTAGGGTGCCGCAAGCCTAAAAAGGTTACCACTGCTCTAGACACTCTACAACATACAGTTGAGTATAGCGGTTGGTGGCAGGTTATGCTATCGGGGAAAAGAAGGTCGTGACTGCAATGTTAGCTTGGATAAGTTCCTGAATTGATCGTTACACACGATATTAACGGTTTCAGATAAAACAGCAAAGATGCGTTCTCACCTCATCAATATCTGTGCAATTAAATCCATCCCCTGTGAAACCAACAGGACAGTCCAAGCATTCAAAGCTCCAAGCAGTGTTGTTCACTCGTGTGTTGACGCATACAACTCCGGGATAGCAGGGGGAGGAAGTAACGCGGCAGAGACCTTAATATGGTAGCAGATGAGTGTTTGTCTCTCATCAAAGTTTCTGGCAAGTGAGTCAGATTGAAGAAATTGCACTTCCTAAACTTTTGAAGCAGGACAAAACACACGCTTAAATCATTTGAATCAAAGCTTCTGAAAAAAGTGCAAGGTGTCATCGCGGTTGCCACAGGACACAACGTGAAAACAGTTGGTGAATAAACTACCTCTCTTTTCTTGATTAGTATCGCAAACGTCTGATTTGCAATGGGTTACTATGCCAGTAAAACATGGGTGTTTCTTCTCAAAAAGCAACCTTGGAATTTAACAATGGTGACAAGACGGAAATTCAGAATGCAGGAAATAAATCATAGGTACAACAAACACTGTGGCTATATTTGTAACTTTCACAACTTCTTATCGTGAAATATTACTACGCGTTAGTGATCACTCAAATTTATAACATTTACCATTTAAAGCAGGAGTCGTAAGCGGCGCGCGGAGCAAATGCGTTCCGCGTGAACATTTAACAGGGACCGCAACAGAATTTTCTTTATCCAAATAAAGCACAATATCCCGTCAAAACGAAACTCCACGAAAAGCAGACATGTAGACAGTAAGTCAAGAAGATAAAGGTAAAATATCAAATTAATTAATTTTGCGGTCCGCCAGAGATTTTCAAAACTCATGCGGCCCATGTTAGTAAATGGGTTCTCCATCCCTGCTTTGAAACAATCATCTGCCATATACAAATTGCTTACACGTGCACTGCTCTNGAATGGGATGTTAAACCATTATGCATCAAACTCACTGATTTACTGGGCTGGGATTGAAAATTTTTTTCAGAAGTCGAGAGCTTNCAAGGATTTCTAGATCAACTTTTGATGTTGATTTAAAAATGCTGCCAGATTTTTGATAATTCAAGTTTTTCTCAGTCACAATCAGTGCTCCTCTCTAAAAAAATTATACACTGGGCAAATGTTTGTTTTGTTGCGCACGAAGCACCTGCAACTGCGCAACCATGCAGACACACAACCAGTGAAGCGTTCCCAACGTTAAAAGGGCTGTGCGATGTATATATATACCGACTTAAATTTAGAGTGTTGCAAGTGCGCGAGAATGAAATAGAACTGCGCAAATTGTCTGGTGGCACTGCGCAATTGCGCAGTTTCGCATCTTAGAGGAAACACTGTTCACAATAGCTTGTATTACGAAACACTAACCATTTGACTGCAGATATTGAATGAATCGCACCATGCTAACTCAAACCACCTCAACTAATATAGATCGATAACAAAGTGATCATGCCCTACAGATCTACATGGAAACACTTTCATTTCACCACTGGAGCAGAAGCAATATTTTTGCCATTATTCGATAAAACTGCCTTCAAATTTTTACGAACGAGTTCAAAAACAATCGCTTTTCCGACGATCGTAAACTTTGTCTAAAGCTGCTACTAATCCTGCAACATCTTGACAGTGACAAAAGAATGATTTTTGCAGTATGAAACATTTACTGAAATCTACTGTTAAAAGCTTTAAGTTTGCTGTAAGCTTTCGAGGAATCAGCCGAATGAGCTCTGCTTTTATCTTTTTGCGATGATTCAAACTTGCACATATCTGTATTCAAGTGGCTAGTATCCTTTCTACACAAGTGAAGAGTTCGAATCAATCAGTAATTTTTTTGAAAGGTTGTAGGACTAACGATGGGCGGTGTTACGTGAAATAGGTTTCCTCTTAAAAAGTTGCTGATTGATTCAAACTCTTCACTTGTGTGGAGTCTAGTTAATTTCCTGAACTCTTTATTTCGACGCAATACCAGAAAAGCGTGGTGCTAAAGCCAGCAACTTGTTTTCATGTAGATGTTATCCTAGCAGCTGAGCAGATACAGTACTTTGTTTATGTTTTAATCACGTATTAGATGGTTAACCTGAGTTTGTGTTAAAGGCTTTGGATTTGAACGTTGCTTTTCCCACTGAATATAAATTCACGTCTTTATCTCACTTGCTTCGCTTTCACCGGACGAACATCATTTCATTTCATTAATTTTATTAGGTAGTTCTAGCAAGGCCAATCCTACGTGCCAAAGGTTTTATGGCTGAAGGGATGTCTGGGTGCTTCACCTACGGCTTGCGATTTACGATTTATTGCTGAAAAATTCAGATGCAAATTGCTTAATGCTAAGCCTGGTAGGGGTAAACAGATAGCATTTTTGATTCAGTGCCAAAATATACAATAAGAACGGTCAATGGCTCGATCACCTCGAAATTCACGCAGCACAGTATTATGATGCGCCGAATTAAAATTCTTTTTACAATAACCGCAATGGTTTTTGGTGCAGAACAACTACACATAAATCGCTTTGCTGCATATCTGAAACATGCTAAAAGTTTCTTAAACAAGACTCACAGTTTGAGGTGCAACCTTCACAGACACTGGAGCCTTCGTTCGACCACTGTCCAGGTTTGCATGGCAAGCAGTTTGGTGAAGCAAGATCGCTGAAGTAACCTGAGTGTCAAAAGAGCAGCCTGATGATAAGCAACACATCCCTGTTTAATATAGATCGATGCCAATCTGATTAAATGCGAATAATTTGATTGCAGTAAGTGCGTTTCAGACTTTTTTTAGTTTAACTCAAAACAAATGTTGTATTTCAAAAAACTACCTTTAATGCAGCAAAAGCCATCCATTACGTTGAAAACCGCGTGTTTTGAAAAAATATTGAACTTCGTAATATTTCAGTGTTTACTCATGTGCCTTTCACTTGGCTGAAGTTTTTTTATTCACCTGCTGGACACATTTTGCAAAACGTTGACCCAGAGTTATTCTGGAATGTTCCGCTTGGACATGGAAAGCATCGATCTGCAAAAATTTGAGGAAGCACATAGAAAAATAATTAATTTCCATTTTGCAAGTTATGTTATGTCTTTAACAACAGCTAGTTTTCTACTGGCGCTGAACAAAGCGTATAATGTTTTTAAACGCAAAAAAGATGATACCATTAACACGTGCATGCATTGGGAGTAATGCGGGAATTGGGTTTAGTATGAGGAAAAGTATAGGACATTGTAGACAGCAATGTACGCGCTACCTTCTATCAGGCACCCACACGCAAGCGTTGATGTCGTACCAATCTGTTTTAGTAGCTGAAAACATCACTTGATGATTTCAAACTATTGATTATCAAAAAACGAAACGAATACCACGACGATCGCACATACTAGAAGCTCATTAATTCATCGGCTCTAATGTAAATTTTGTGTAAAGATGGAACTGCACATGCAGTGCGAGACATGCCATAAAAATCTGGCATACCAGAATTCGTGCTGCCACTGAAATATCCCGGCCTACAAGCCTGCTTGATCCCACTACTGCAAGAAGATCCAGGTGTGCATGGAGAACAGGGAGAACACGCGCTGGAGTTGCAGCCTTCGGTGTACGTTGTCCCATCGCAAAGGCTGGCTTTACCGTTCTCACAAATCTGCCAGAAAATGCAGGTTTTTGAAAATTAAAGCAGCCATTTTTGGTTGCCTTACTTAAAACAAGACTCCTGCATTTTTGCACAAAATTTTTCATTCCAACATAGATTTTCTACGGTGCTCTCTTTCAAGCTTAACAAGGCACCGAAGAAGGCCGGCAAATACAGGGTGACACACAAAAAACGGTCATCACCTAAACTTGAATAACTTTTGAAATAATTAATCAATTGTTGTTATTTTTCAGATTTACCAAGTAGAATTAATGTTCTAAAAGTCTACCAAATTTGACCTTCGAGATGCCATGGACTACTGAGCAAAAGATATTTATAG
>JGI24159J19872_10003902_pt1 | contig 18854 bp, 14 predicted proteins | sample Ectturendosymbi4_FD_19872 | JGI IMG/M metagenome (IMG submission 19872) | reverse complement strand
CTACGTCCCCTAACACCGATAACGACAAAAGTACAACATCGAACACTGCCGAAACACAACCAACTTCAGTGTCAGATTCTGATGAAAGCATCACAGTGAAAATAATGAATGATATGCTCTCCGACTTGGAGTGAAATGCAGTAACCAAGCGAGAGAAAAAGACAATGTTACGATCATGTGTACATATTGCGCAGCGAAACAATCCTGGTATAGAAATGTGATGTGAAAATTTGCGTGTTCAATACTGTCAATGCTGCAACAACCTATAAGCACCTCAACACACTTGTACAACTTACATTTATGTGAATGTATTTGCAGAAATCATGTATGAAATAACGTCATTGTCAGACTTATATGACGCATTTTTTGGGCATTACAATTTGTGCCAAACAATTGAAAAATATGAAACGCCAGAACAAACTTCGGAAACTTTACAAAAAGTAATAGACTGGTTAAAAGATTTAATCCAAGTTAACAAATATGAACCAAAGTTAAATAGCGAAATATTCATTTGTTATGAAGGACAAAAGGTCCAAGTAATGGCAAAGCGAAAAGTCAAAGGCTCTACATAAGCAAATGGAGATTTACGCGTGAACCATGTAAAAAGAATGCAATAATTTAATCACATGATTATGTGTTACAGAGGGCTAACGTAGGGCTGTTAAAAAAATACGTTGACAACGAAGAGAACATCTATTTTATTTTCAAAAAAGCAAGAATAGAGGACCAAAATAAACTACAAAAGCCTTTGAACAGTTAGATCCCGAAGAAGTCATAGTAATGATCTACAAATGGTTAAGTGAAAACACGAGAAGTGTGTCGAAGATACAGTTGCGAGTGCATAGCTTCAACCACAGTATGATGCACTATCTAGGATTACGTATGTATAACCGACAAATTTATGTCTTGTACGTACACGATCTGCCTTTAAACCACCAGCAAACAACACATATGTGGAAACCATCCACCACCTTCAACAATCTAACGATTGAAGAAACAAAAGAAAGTGTGAAAAGAGCACAAGAGATAAATTACTTGACCACTCGTGGACGAACCCAACATGACTTACCCACGATCGACGCATTGCTTGATATAAAGACCCAGAGTTACCTCAATTGATCAGCAATAACTTAGCTGAAGAAGTTACTGAACCCTGATGTTTTTGATAAAAGAACTCTGAAAGACTTCTCTGTATAGCCGAAGTAAGCCAGCTGGCATGAATCAAGTAAGTACACAGATTGTACAAAATCATGTAATGCCTTCCGACCAATTGGAACAAGGAAGCCCGAGACAAACATGTACAAAGTCTGCAAACCCTTGCCAGACAAAAAATCACGCGTCAACCTCTGGTGACGATATGAGGACAAGTTAAAATAAACGATTGAAGGTCACGTGGCAAGAGACACACAGAGTTACGCGAAGTTTTATAAAATTTGCTACATGTTAAAATTGCTTAAATAACATGTGAAGAAGCAGCATTGACGACCACAAGTAAATATGTAACTTAAGCAAAATTAACACAAAAGGAAAGTGTGCCAAAATCAGAAAAAATGTAAATTGTATAAAAAATTGCTAAATGAAACAAAAAGTACTACAACATGCAAGTTAAACAAATCACCAATCTATTGAACACTAGCAAAACCAAAATAATTACCAACCTAAGTAAGTTTAACATTAATAGAACAAACTGTAAAACTGCAAAGAAAATAAAAGAAATAAACAAATTGCATTATTTAAAGCAGAATAAAATGTTAAAGTTGCTTAAAGTACCTGAATGATTGTTTATTAACATATATGGTGATATGAAATATTGTTTAAAATGTTCAGAATACAGGAAAGCGTGAATATTTGATGTTTTGTATCATTGCGAAATGCCTATATATTGAGCGCTATCAGCGACAAGATCTCAGAAGGCCTAAAGGCCAGGTACATGTTGTACTGATCTATGCTCCTTGATCTCGTGATAGGAGAGGGGTTGGTTGGATGTACACTGGTCCTCACTCGTGATGGCACGCCCAGCAAACAAATTCTGGGATCATCAGGCCCACAGCGAATAGATTTCGTGCTGTGTAACTAGGGAATGCTTCGGCAGCCAGTGTCAAGAGGGACACGCTGGTTCACAAACAAAATTCAATACGTCAGCCAATTCATTACTGTCAGATTTCCGACTATGCCTAATTTGGGAATAAATTGAAGGCAAGTGCTTTGCAAAACAACAGTAGCACCATGAAAAAGTCATTCTGTGACGCAAGCAGGTGATACCCTCGAAAAAGTCGCAATGCTTACAAAAAAGAATGCACTGATTGCGGCTAGCCATTTTGTAACTGTGTTTAGAGTAACAGTGAGTAGAAATCTAAGGAAAGCTGAGATTTTGTTTCGAAAGAAACTCTAAGTTGTATCGCATATTTTTGAACGTTGGTTATCACGAGTCCAATAAAAAGTTTGTGTGTTAAAATCACTGAATTATACCAACATCTGGTTGCGAGCTAAGATGTTTTTTGCGATTCAGAATTGTGTTAAAAGCCTCCTGGGAAAGAATGAGGAAGACCGAACCTGCAACGGATAGTCGTAAAAATTAAAGCCAATGCTTTAATGAATAGACTTTTTGTAAAGGCATGAAAATGTTAAGCCGTGGCAATAGTAAATTACATGCTTTTACCCAAAAAAAGTAAGAATTTCTTTCTGGCACAAGCTTAAAATTTCGTTGTATTTTTCTTTTAGAGTTGTTGAGTACCCAGGAAGAATAGATCCAAACCCGTTATAATTATGCAGAAAAACACATTTCAAACTTCGTTTCGACCAATTAACAGAAAGTCTCCAATGTTGAGGATCATACTCTAACATATACCAAACTTATTCAGAAGGCCTTGAACATTCGATTTCTTACCGCACACAATCTCGTTTTCTTGGGTAAAATATGACACGAATTCTGCATAACGTATTCGGTAAGAAGTGATGATAGTACTCGGTTGTATAACAAATTTTTCTTTACTCCTTCAAGGAAGCATCTTAGAGGCTTCTTAAAAATTCGAATCTCTTGCCAAGTCATTAAGATCTGTCCGGGAATGACTTGTGGAAATAAAAAAAGATTGGGGATTGTTGGAATCACTATCGGTTGTAACAAATTCAACCACACAGATACAGGGAGCTCTTTGCCGTGTGGAATGGGCCAGATCGCTGAGTTCATGCTAGAATAGCTCAAAGAATTCTTATTCTTCCTGTTTATGTCTTTAGTTTTCACTGCATAAACGTAGCAGTTGCCGCACCGATGTTTGATTCAGGCCACACCAATGGAACATCAAGCTACTGGGCTTTTTCTAGCGATGTTTGTCCACTGGCATAAATTTTCTATACGCAAAAAGTTTACATGCAATGTGCGGTTCCCAAGATTTGCCTTGATCACCCAGCATCACTTTGAAGTAGGCATGGTAAGCAAGCTTTACCAAATCGTTGATATGTTTCCTGTTACGCTGTAGTGTGTGTTCACCACAAATATAAGAGAAAACGTTTGGTTTATTTAAACCAGTGATTCGCAGCGCTGCCACTGCTGTGTTTTTCACTAAATCTGGGGTTTTGTGACTATGGTCAAATTTTAGAGATGTATGTAATTGTATTACTGTATTTTCCATTCAAGAATACAATAGTTTCAAAGGCGTAATAACACGTGTAACCATGTGCAGTAGCCAGACAGACGAGTAGGGCTAGGCTCAACGAAATTGTTGGAAACATAATGGTTTACAGATAAAGCACTGACGAGGCATAGATCAGCACTCTTATCTATCGCTGACATGACAAGGGCTGCGTGTGCATGATTTTGGAGTGCTTTTTTTTTGTTTTGAAGATGGTGTGGTTGAGAATCTGTTCATTGTTTTACATGCGCATTGTGATATGACTAAAATTTTGAATGTTACATCAGTAGTCAAACGTTGCAATGAATGTAATGGTTAGGGTGAAAAGATAACTGTAAGACCTTGAATGTATCATGTACACTATGTCACTACATGTTTCAATTTGTTCATTTAAGTGAAAGTAAAGGAAAATATTGAACGTTTTTTCAGAAAAGATCTAACTAGCCTTTGTTATGTTACTTCATACATTCGATTTGCTGTTAACTTACTTGCAAATTATCAGTATGTTTAAAAATAAACTTGAACTTGTTAAGAATATGATGTAAATAATACATATTACCTTCATTTTTATGTGCAAGTACCAGTAGTGTGCATTTCAAGTTTACCAAGTTCATTCTAAATCAGCTCTAAAATTTAGAGCACTAAATATTGTGTTGGCCAGTGATGTATTGATGCAACAATCAGGCTACCGCAGGGCAAGCAATCCATGACAACAACAGTAGTTACAAGACCATAACTGCAGATTTTGAACCAAAATGTTCCTCCTATCATAGGAATAAATGTGTTCAGCTATACGATTGTAAAATTAAGTTAGACATCAATTTGCTCACAACGAAATTGGTTGAGCATCTTTTTGCCAACCGCCAGTGGAAATCTCTTTGCAGAGACATCGACCTATACGCTGTATAAATGAATAACTCTCTCCCCCTTAGTTGTCCGTCGATAGACTATCACGCTGCTCAGCGCATTCCTTCATGTCGGTGCATATGGCTCCTTAGCCGGAAGGCTGAGGCGGAAACCAGGTCGCTTACTGTACAAACCGATCTCTGCCGCCTCGATGTTGCGGGTGTTTTGCACTGCTGGTGTCGGTGCACCCGCTTTGCTTTTGCCACATCAATATGTTGCTGTTTAAATATTGTCTGTTCCTTGTCGCAAACTACACACCATTCGTCTCAGTCCCCGGCCAATTCCTCAAGTCTGGTGAACGGAATCCTGCATTTACCTAAGGACGACTTAATGTGGTCCATCAAACTCTTCTTCGCCCCCCACCGAGCCCCGGTCAAAGACCAGAGATGAGCAGAGTCACGTTTTTCAGACTTCGACTCCGTTCCTGCACAGTGCCGATTGTAGAATTAAAAAATTTGGGGGGGGACTGCGGGGCCAAAGAAAAAGTAGGGGGGCCAACATAAATGTCTATCTTCCGTGATGATTTTTCGTTGTTTCGAAGATTAAGCAGCTATGATTAACCCTATCAAACCCAACATTGGCTTGTGAATATCGTTAAATATGAACTAGCGTTATTATTTACGAGAGACACCTAAACGCCCACTGTAGATGCAATCACACACATAGGCGTAGGAGCAAGCAAATTTTTAGGGTGCAAAGGATTTTTACCCAAAATTTCCCAAACTTGCCCAAAAAGTTGTCGCGCAACTTTTGAGAACCGTTTTTGTGGTGTGACCTCCAAAAAAATGGTCTTCACTTGTTTTTCTGCAAACCTTGGGCGCCATTTGTGGAAGTCAAACAACGTTGGGCACCATTTTGCTCAGATTTTCAGAGATTTTGCCTAGATATTTAGGGATTTGGTTAGGATTTTCAGGGATTTTGCCCAAATTTTCAGAGATTTTGCCCGAATTTTCAACAAATCAAAACTTTTGGGGTGCGCTTGTACCCCCGCCTCCTACACCACTGACCACACACGTGTACTGCTATGTCGAACATTCTGTGCTAACCATGCAACTTCCACAGCGCTGCACATATAAAACCAAATACCATTTTCCGTACACAATTGTGCCGGTCCCACATGAACGAAAACAGCTTCACGAAAGTGAATACAATTCACATGAAAGCGAAATGGTTCCAACCACGAATTCCATCTTGACACAGAGACAAGTAGACTGTTGATAGCCAACTAGTTTCGTCAAAATATTTTTATTACGCAAAGTTTTTTTTTTTACTAAATCATTTGCCAACGGATTGGTGACTACATGACTAATCCGATTTTGTGGTAGTTTACTGACATTTTGCGACCATAACAGCGTTATGCAATAACTATTACGAGTGTAATGCCCATGTGCAGCGTGGATAGGGTGAGGACTGTTTAATGCAGTATGCAATTAACAGCAGCGAGGTTTCGGCACCAGTTGCACCGAAAGAAGCATAGCAGCACCGCAGATAGGTGTGCATCGGGGTTTAGAGCATATATCTGATAGCAAGCTGTAACAGCAGGCGAAAAAGGAGAACATTCCTAACAAAGTCGTTCATTTTAATATGCACACTGAATTCTCCTCGGACTGATCCTCAGAAGCTGACTTTTCAACCTGCGTTAATTTATGACTATCTTGTCACAGGCGAAACACGCACTAACTCTAAACTTAAAAGGATTCAGAAAAACAGACAATGAGCAACATAATTCTCACACAGATCCCTGCACAGTCTACATTAGAATTATATATCATCATCGCCTCAATGTAACTAAATCCTTCGATTATCATGTTGACTGTTAAATTCATCAACGAAATCATCTACATCTGTTTTTCAGCTCGTTCCTTTCAATTGAAAGTAGATCAATGTTTCCCACTCTTTCACTGGTCATGAAATTTCTGGGAAATGTTTTCACTAATTTCATTTTTGAAAAACTTCTCTTGCATGAAGCGCTGGTGACGGGAAGAGTTACAGCTACCAGTAAAAATCAAACGCAGCCTTTTAAGTAGCTATAAATGAAACAAATATTCGAGCGGTATAGGCAGCTTCGACTCCTTCCGAAGCAAAAAGTTATTTCATGATTTAAATCATTTTAACTAAATGAATATGATTTGCGAGTTCTTCCAAGTGTTTTTCTGATAGAAATGTTTGACCTCCGGGGAAAAGAGTTGAAATACATGGAAGAATTGCTTCTGAATCATTATAGAAAATCCGTACAAAATTCTATGAGGTTGCAGGACATGTGTGGGTAGAGTTAAAGCGGAAGTCACGAACCACTTACATGAGATGTTTCGACGTCGTGTACACAAGGCAGCAGAACGCAATGCTGCAGCCAGGATAAATTCAGATAACCATTTTTAATGCTTTCACAAACCTTTTGCTACAGGAACCAGCAACAACCTGCTGACAGTAATGTATTCCAGTTCCATCTCACACTGAAATGTACGAAAGCTCAATCTTCCCATTTCTGCGACTGTTTCTTAGTTTCTAAATGAATGTTTTACCACCACGACCTCTGTCTGACTAAGTTTCACGCAGAATCCGAGCAACAACTGGTGTATGCCATCATGAACAACTGTAGTTACCCGACCGTCAAAAACAACAACACAGATTATCATGCATTTGGGAAATATTGAATGCAGGCTAAAGGGTTTCTAAAATATCGTTTAAAACAGGGCTTCTCAAACATTTGCAGTCGCGAAAAGTAATTTTGGGGCCGCGAAACATATTGGCTTGACAAACAAGACGTAAAAGTTTTTGTGAACTTTACAAGAAAATTATAAATTAGGCCTGCAGTGAATCTATTTCTACTGCATTTTCAAGGGCAAACATTCCGCGTTTCATGCTGTCAGTTTTTACTACGATGTCTGCCTGAACTACCAAATGATAATAACCAACCAAGCACAAGTTATGCGTTGTCATGATTGTTTCAATGTAATGACTATAATACTGACCTTGTTGCATTCATTCTGACGCGAAGGCATGCTGGTGTTTAGGACTCTAGGTCTAGGATCGGGGCTAGGTATGGGCTAACTGTTTTGAGAGCACACTGAGTAATTTTAGACTAAAGTAAAGCTTCACACAGTTTCAGAAGCACTTCGGAGTTTGAGTCAAGAAAAGTTGGATCCGCAAGTCATGCACAATTGAAATTTCAGGAGGTCACACTGCTGCCATCATAACCACAGGATGAATTTGCGGAGTTGGTAACCGACAAAAGCTGTTTGCAACTGGATTTTTCAAAATAGAGTATATGTGATTTTTGACAGCAAGAAATGAATATTCAGCCATTTCTGATCTAGCCGTTCATAAACTCTCAGCCGTTTGCACAACATTATAATTGTGTGAAGCAGCATTCTCAAAATTGTCAATCATCAAACCCAAAAACCAATGCATTTTGAAAAATGTTGAGAATGTCTTTCTTCCTGCGTTGCCTAATTGCATCAATCTACAAATGGATGATCTGCGTAAAAATCATCAAGTGCATCCATCCCATTAGATGTGCTTGCCAACTTCAATAAAAGGAAATGTTTTTTTGTTAATTTTTTTCGCCTTACTGTTTCCATCACTTCGTTGTTCTATTATTGCATAGTAACTTTCGTGGGATATGTGCATTTGTATGATTTCGCCGCAGGCAAAAAATGCCTCTTGAGATTTTTAATGGGACGTTTACACGTATCATTAACATTTAGGTTGGTCGTTCTTAACCTGGGGTAAATTTCATATTCCAAAGGGGTAAATTTACTGAATCATAATTTCAGAAAATGCAAATTTTTATAAATCATGCTAAACAGTAAGACTTTGTTAATTTCGTATTTTTAATAAATGAGCACCACTACGTGTATTGGGGGTAAATCTGGCCATCTTGTTTGATAAAAGGGTAAGATATGTAAAAATTGTTAAGAACCACTGATCTAGGCCATCCATGAAGGGGTTGCATTGAAAATTCTTTGCTTAAATGAGGTCGCAAAACAAAAAAATTTGAGAAGCCCTGGTTTAAAACATTGCTGACCGAAAGCTATCTACTGTATATGTCAACCAAAAAAACGGGAAATTAAGAAAAAACTGGAGGGGCCAAGCAAAAATCTGGGGAGGCATGGTCCACCCAGGCCCTCCCTTAGAATCGCCACTGTTCCTGCATCTGGCTTTAAGATTCTGCTCCGACAAATTTTGAAACACCAACTTCGACTCCTGTTAACACTCTGAAAACTTCCAAGTAACCTATATCAAAAAGATACTGTCTAGTTTGCCGCATGAGGCAAAATATATGGCATGGCTATTTTGCCTTTGATCGAATACAAGTGATTGAAGTGGTCACGTGATAAGCACAATGCAGAGAGACACAACATGTTGAGGTTTATGTCTTATCTTATACTTCACGCAACATAGACAAAACGCCACTAAAAGCTTGCCCGCACCTAAATTAAACGTTACGGTCAGCTATGTAGGCCATCCAATCCAAACTTGTCATGTCATGTGATCACTTCAAACAACTGTGTACAGCTGCTGACAGAGTAAATTTAGAACAGTTTTTGCCTCATGAGTAAAATACAAAAACTATAGGTTCTACTGTAATTTAAGTTATAAAGTGTTAACCGCTGAAACATTAGTTAAGTAGTTCAATCTTCAATAATTAACCAGATTTCTGACAATTTTTTTAATTGAGCGTTACAGTATCTTTCAATTTTTACAAAAGACTCATTTTAAATCTCCAAGGTCAGGAGCTGACCACCTGCTTACAATTAGTGAATCGTACTTTAACCATGTGCTCAGACAAAACCCTGAACTATGACTGTGCCAAACAAAGCCATTAACATGAATGTGCAAGGAAATCCTACAAAAAACTAACAAGATGAACATTACGCATAACTTACAATCCCTTTCAAAATTAACTTAGACAACAAAGCTGCAAAACAATATAGGTTATCTTTAAAGCTGCAATTATCAGGACAAACATCCAACTTTGTTCAGAATGGCTTCAAAAAGTGAGCAGAGGTTTGCCTATGCAAGTGGTGGCTAGCCTAGAAATCTGCACATTGCAAACAAATATTCTACTGCACTACTTTACATTGGTTCTAACATGTCAAAAATCCTATCACTACAGGTAATTTCGGCACACTGTTACTTCTTTACAGTCTGTTTTGTTGACCATTTGTTTTTTTGTCATGTGTCTTGTGCTTTTGCCCAAATCATTAGCCAACAGTCTCGTGGTTACGGCATGGATCCTAAATTCCTGAACTGCAACGTCACTTACACACTGTATTTTACATAAGCACTAACTTCTGAAACCATTATTTGTGGCAACTGGTGAAATGCTTGGTACTCCCACCCAGTGTCACACTATTGTGATATATGATGACGCTGGTCAGAAAACATGTCTGAATTAATTCCATTCTGCTTGACAACAACAAGCATCGTTACAGAAATTTTAATGGGCCCCTGAAAAATCTTGATTGGCTCCTGCACAGACCTTAATGCTGACTCCGGTTCCTGCTCCGGCTTGAACCTAAAATATTGACTCCGGCTCCAGCTCTTGCTCCGGTCTAAAATCCAAACTCCAAACTCCGGCAGGAGTCCACTCCGGCCCCGTGATCATCTCTGCCAAGCAGCTCACTGTGGAGCAGAACGCGGGGAGTCTTGGGCAAAAAGTCCATTTCCAGGCATCCTTATCACGTGACCAAGCCACCTTATTTTTTTCTGAGCAATATGGTCTCCAAGCAAACATGTTGTGCCTACTCTGCGGCGGATCTTTATATGGAGTATTTCGTTCCACCAGTGCATATGCGAAATAGTTTGAAGTTCAAACTATAAGAGACCTGCTTGATGCAGTACTAGACGAACCCCCACCAATCACTCTGCCTGAAAAGGATAGGTTATTGGGACGCTTACACTTTGCTCAGGACGGGCAAGGTTCATCCACCCCCACATAAATAGCATGCATGTCCTCGTTGGAGCAAGAGGAGCTTGTTGTGATTGCTTGGAGCCTATGAAAGCACAAATGGTTTCACAGTGGATGATACCGAACTCCAAGTATAAAAACTTCATTTTTTTACACAACGCATAACGTTGGAGTCTTTGGACTTCTCAAATCAAGCACACAGACCTGTGTACCGATACAACCGAGCCATCAATTTTAACTAACCAATTCAAATCACTGTACGCAGCGATCTTGCAAAATCTTACCTCTACAGTTTCCAAGATGTCCATCTCCAACGTAACCGCTTTTACAACGGCACGTGTACGATCCTACATTATTTGTGCACGTTGCAGCGTAGGGATCGCAGACATGAGTTCCAGGAGTGCATTCATCAATATCTGCCGCCCAATTACAAGTTAGCGTGTAACTTTACACAGTGGCCACTCAAATGTTGGTAATAAAAATAGCAAAAAACATTTTCCTCAAAAAATATTACTATCAACCGTGTTAAATCTTGTTCAATTTTTGCTTAACCTTTCATCATTGCATGCAAAATCGTTGTGCACTCTTCGCCAACAAACAAACTTAGAATCGTATTAACCCAGTGGATCTCAACCTGGGGATCGTCAAGCTATCTTCTCGTTTTACATGATAACAATGGTCAGCAAAATTTTGATAGCAGATAAAGTAGCAATTACACTACTTGAAAGATTTCAGTTCACTGATTCCAAATTTAACATGCGAACATAACCATCACGTCACGTTTTCACTATATTGAACTATCTTAAACAATTTAGTGGATGGGCATCCGCAAAGAATCAATGCGCTAGGGAGTCTGAAAGTAAGGAAACGTTGAGAACCACTGCATCATAAACAGCCCTAATAGACGGGGAGCTTGTAGCACAACAGACTTTCGGTAAGTTTTAAAAACTGCGGTTTGTTGGAAAAACTCGGAAGTTTTCCGGTGAAAATTTCGCAGAGCGAGATGAAAACAAAAAAATAATTACCAACAAAATGAATTAAATTTTGGCAAGAATTTTGTAAAAGTTGTTAGAAGTATGTGAATGGTCCTTTCTAATCGTACTGATCTTTTCACGGAACCAAACAATGATTTTTGTAAAAAAATTGTCAATTAATGGGAAAGTGACCTCGATATTTAAAGTAAAGTGTTGGCATTTGAGCAAAAATTTCATTATGGCCAAAAGTACCTTTCGCCGAGCAAAACTTTTGAGTCCCTTGTAAATTTCGGGTCTAGTGAGGTCATGTACTGTGGACACGCACTACACTACTAAAAACTGTAAATTCGTTAAAATATCTTATGTGGGCATGCTTTTAATTGCAATCGGTTTGTGAGTCAACGGAATCCATCTACACCAAACCCTGAATATTGCGTTGGAAGGAATTTTTCCAGAAGGGCCACTATTGGATTTTTCCAAACGTTTTTCTAGGGGGGCCAAAAGTGGTGAAAAAAATTTTTTTTCACTCGAAACTAAGAAAACAACCTTTTTTGTGGAAAGTTTCAAACGGGCCTTGGCCCCCCTGTTCCCCCTTCCGAAGCCCATGATCTTGAGAATGGCACACCTAACATCTGAAATTTGGTTGAATCCGAGTTAGGGACTGCTGGTCTATTGTAATAATGCTGATAAGTCGAATGATCTAAGCTCTCACAAATTCATGACTGTTTAGTAAATCGTGTTGTTTGATCAAACGAACTTTATGGTTTGTTGTTTTACATGATACGACAGATTTTCATATGATTCAAAAATGAGATTTTTCAAAACCGCTAATTCAAAACCCTTAACTAGAATCAGAAAATAATGTTTTAAACTAGACAGAAAATTGCAAAGTTGAAAAGAACCCGTTTAAAATGTCGGCAATCTTCATCACCCAATGTTCGCTACCGTGTATTGCGTATTCATATGGGGCACGGTACTGCACATGACACGCCTTCCTGCAGACTTCTGCTGCTCCGTTTCAACCAAAGATTTGCACTTTGATTTGAATAAGCAAGTACAAGAAAATCCAATACTACAAATTTTGTCTGTCTACAACTTAGGGCGACGGTAATGGATTTGGTTAAAAGACGATTTGAAACAAACAAGTAAACCTGAGCTCAGTGATCAACTAAATTGTGTCTAAAAGTTTTTAATTTTATCACACAAGTTGATTTAGCAATAAATACCAAGCATTACGGAATGCCTGAGTAAATTCAAGTACAAGCTAAACAGCCTGCGTAAACGAGGGTTTATTATATTAGGAGCTAATATTATTCTACTGAGATCTGAGATTTATAGTTTATGATGTGATGTTATCAAAGACATATTCGGAAAATTTAGACTCTAAAGCCAAATGTTTTGCCTAAACGTAATTCTTCGTATATATCCAAGAACAGCAAACCTGTATGTTATCAGCAAATCCGTATGGAAACACTGAAAAACATAGACATGCTGTGGGTACAGTGAAAATCTCCAATATAACTGTAAAGTAATTCTCGGCAACAGAAGAACATGCAAATGCCACCTTACCCAAACACTGCGTCCCGCTTCCAGTGTAACCCTCCGGACACTTGCATACAGATATTCCTGACTCAATGGAGCAAGAAGCAACGAAGTCGCAGTACAGCACTTCACTGATGGACTGGAGTAAAGCAACGTTGTCGTGTGGATACATTTGTAATAAGGAGTTGGTACTGGTTGGAACTCGGTTGAGACTATTTGCAGTGGACACGATATCCTGCATGAAAACTTAAGTCTTAAACGCAAAGAAACCTGGTAACATTTGATAATGCCCTCATTGTTTTAAGGACTCCTTTAGAAAAAGAGCCACTATGAGGTTACTTTATGGTATTATCAGTGGTAACCACAAATTGCTGATGAGGGTATTCGAGGAATTATATATTTAAGCATGGAGCTCAATCTTCGCGAAATGCGTTACTTACGAGAAAGTAATTTTAAGGACATTTCAACAATTTAACGCTAACACTACTATATTTAGATATAAGTGTGAGTTAGTTCAGATCGATTTATGCTCAGTTTCTGTATTTCTTTCGGAGTGTCACGAGTGGTCTGCGGTCCCCATCTCCGCTTGCTTGCGCTGTGTGCCACGCAGCTGCTTTCATAGCGAATGCTCTGTATTGGCGGCGGGTGAGTGGCAGCACCACGTGTAAACCATTTCCTTGCACACACCCATCAACGCCGAGCACGAGATGCATGGTATAAAGCTAAAAGTAGCGTTTTTCAAGTTTCCTGCATGATCCGACGTGGAATCGAAACCAACCTATACCAGCTTTGGTACCGCGTCCTCAACCAACCGTGCCAGTTAACCGGTTAAGTGTGAGATCGCAAGCGCAAAAAGTTTGCTAGAACATCTCAATACTTAGTTATTGCAGTTTCTGCTTGAGAATCCTAAAACGCAGTCTTTATCAAGCCATACGTTATCAGCACCACAGAAATTTTAAACTGAGGTTTTGCAGCAAGTTGAACTCTTATTCAGGCTGAAGCCATTTGGAATGATTTAAAACCGAACAGGTATTTGTACCTGTAGAGTCAAACTAGAGTTTTAAGCCTCTCGCGAAAGTTGCCATGGTTCTGTTGATCCACAAATCGTGTGTCGTTCACATGTAGACTCCAGCGCGGGATGAAATTTTTTTCCACTCCCGCCCCACACCCGCAAATTTTTAACCCGCCCGCACCAGCAAGAATTAAAGAAATCTTGCACGCTCCCGCCCCGCACCCGCAGACTTCCAGCTCGCACACACTCCGCCCCGCATTGCGTCCGTTCCAAACCTCCCCCTGTCCTTGTGTGTCTGAAAACCACTAAAAACTCACGGAATGCGTTTCATCGCTAGTGGCAATTTATTCAGTGGTTCATTTCAAAGCCAACGGAAGGTCTTCAAAAACACTGTAAGGTAAAAATGTAAAACCTAGTCAAACTTCAGCGCTTCTTTCTCAGAGGTGTTGAAAAAGAGTACGTCGTTCATTGAGGAGCGCTTTTAACTTTACTCTTCTGCTATTCACGACATGATCATCGATACTAAGTTCGTTCACTAGCAGCGCTGGTTGCCATCACGCAGAACGTATTTCCTGCAAGACCACTGAGACCTGGAAACTCAGATCCGTGGTCTCGCCACCACTGGAAAATGTCTCTACACCAGGTATGTCTAACCTGAGGCCAACATGCAGCCCAATAAGCTTTTCATTATTGTGTATGTACAATTATAGGTGGCGGAACCGGGGGGGGAGCATGGGCCTAGCCCACCCTCTTTTTTTCTGAATCTTGACTTTTGAATTTTGCCCATGTTGGCGGCATTCAAATTTTGAATTTTGCCTACATACGTTTCAGTCACACAATTGTAGTATTGGGTCCAATGTTCGGTAAATCGCTTAATGAAAATAATGTGCAGATATTTGGCCGTATTTCGGCAATATTATTTGTAATATACTATTTGTAATTTGGCAGGATTTTGTAAATGTTTGAAAGAAAACCCTGTGCACAATCTGGTCACTCTGCTCGGGCTTGCTTACCGCATTCATGTTGTCGAACAGTGTTGCCAGTTTGTGTAATACGACACCATTTTTGTAAAATGATGTAATTTTTCAACCACGTGTGTAGAAAAAATTTTGTGCCATACCACTGAGAAATTGGTGCAGTTTGATGTAATTTCAAGTGCAATTTAACACCATTCTAAACAGTGAAATTTCGCTGAATCTCATACGCAAAATCATGTATTTGACAGATCAATTTCTATTGTGTTTTTATTTTCAACTGGCAACACTGAATAGCTATATTTTATTTTTGCATTCGCAACACAGCATCTTTATAGACAACTTGCTACATATGCTCTGTCTTGTCTTTGTATTCTGGTATCTAAAAGTGCATGACGACACAGATGGCGATGCCTTCGTAACTGAACCAAAACCATTGAAGAACATTTCAATGTCTTTTGTACCTGATACCATCGAAACTGTGATGTCAGCAAAGCTCTTACCCCTGCTCTAAGCTCTTACCCTGCACGTGATGTCAGCAAAGCTCTTACACCTGCTCTGAGGCATGGGCATCGGAAGGATTTTTTTCTAGGGGGTGGCATAAGCGGATTTTCTACAGGTAACCATAAAAATTTTTCCAGGGGGCCAAAGTGATGAAATTTCATTTTTCCTTCCAGAAATTAAGAAAACGACCTTTTTTGCCAAAAATGTAATAGAAAAATATCAAATTTCAAAATCCAGGGGCAAGGCCGTCTGCTCCCCCTTCCGACGCCCACGCTCTAGGGAAATTTACAGGAGTACTGTATGACTGTTATGGCTGTACTTGACACAGGCACGTCGCCAGCGGGGGGCCAGGGGTGCCAGGCACCCATTTTAAATTTGTGCCCCCCATTTCATGTTTGGACCTCCGTTTGCTGCATACAGCCAATATTGTATTTTAAAAGTGTGGCCCCCCTTGTGGTTGTTATCCCGAACTGCTGCGAAATCCTGGCGACGGACCTGACTTGACAGTACCAATGTCAATGTTACAGCAGAGCGGTTATTTTCGTGCCTTCAACGGTTGAAGAACCACTTGACAAACAAACTAGACCAAGAACACTTGAACCACAGGATGTTTTTGCACATCCAAAAAGAGTTAATAGATCAGGTTGATCTCATAGCAATATTGCAAAACTTCATAGCAGAATATGATCGCAGAATTTAACTTTTTTGGAAATAAATTTTGTACTGTAGCACAGTAACATCTGTTGTTACTAAGGCGCGTCACATATGCCGTCATCAGAATTTAGATATTTATTTTTTACCACATCATCATTTTGAAAGCCCCTCTCACCCCTATCTGATGATGTAATATGTGGACCGATGTTCCCTCTGAGGTGCGCAACTGCGCAGTACCACCAGACCATCTACGCAGTGAAATCTCATTCTCGCACACTTTCAACATTCAAAATTTGATATTGTGTATATATCGCACGGCTTAAAACGTTTCACTGGTTGTGTGTCTATGGTTGCGCAATTGCATGCGCACTAAAACAAAAATTTGCTCAGTGTAAAATTTTAGTAGAGGGAACACTGATGTGGACGCTCCATTAGCTTTGTTCATGTTTCGTGTTTGTGTGCTTACTTGTGAATTAATCATTTGTAAGACTAAGAACAACTAGTTACATTCATGTGCTCAAGTCAGTGTAGCGTAGGTGTGGTGTAGATAGGGGTAGTTGAGTGCTTATAAAACATTGCATAAAATTGCTAAAACATGCTGACAAAATTCAATGACGTCATTTTCATTGCTTGTGGCGTCACAGTTTTTAATTCAAACCACAACAAATTTTCCATAATTTTTTAACGTGCGCTTGTGCCCCCCCACTTTAAAAATGGTTCCGCCACCCATGCCCAAGCACTTTCTCTACCTGCCTACGCAGCTTCACGTACTTGGAATTTACTGGACAGATACCAGCCCACCCTACGAACCAATAAGGATCTGGCATCTAATGGATACCGACAGTAATCTTTTTCTCTTTAAATTTTGTATATTTATATACGAAAAATATGAAGAAAAATAGCGGGCTTAGACCCTTGATTGGACTTCAAAAAACTACCCGGTATCCAGAGAATTTTTTTGGAAAAACACCAGGTGTCCAAAAAGAAGTAAGGCTGGTTGAAAACGTATAAATGACAAGCACTTATAAATGATTATTACTGGGTTCGTGCTAACAAATGCGTATCAGTTATTCCCAACTTAATTTCAACTTAATTTCATGCTCATGAATAACTCTATCAACAAATGTTTTTCTTTTTGTATTAATGATCAATCATTCCACCAAGCTGTAGATATAGTTGGTATTTTGCCGAAGCTTCTGCGCTAGAGCTGACAGCTGAGTACCATGGTTTGTTGAGGCGCGTCGTGCTACCACATAGTGATTCAATGCTACGCTGCGCTGTCCCCGTTGACGGATGGTGTTGCAGAATTGCGTTGTTAGGTCATAATTCCTTGAGCTACCAGAGCACGCTCCTGTATTTTTCGTTAAGACATTTCGGTCATCTATCACGTAATAGTACTAAAATTCGTCGTAACAGTATGCCTACTTTTTAGGACATTATGACCGAATAATTGACTTAATTTTTTCGGTCATTTAAAAAAAATCGGTCTATGGTCAAAATAAATCTGCCTATGCTTTCAGTCAAAATAAAGCGGTCTATGACCGAAAAAAATAGGCATGCTCAATGCATTTTTCTCAGACACTGGCAAGTTGTTTGTTAACATACAGGGGCGCTACGAGGAGGGCAAAAGGGATACAATTCCTCAGGCGCCGAATCAGTGCGGGGGCGCCGGATGGCTGCGTAGGGCGCCGAAAAGTCGCGACAATGTCACAAGTACTTTCTTTAATAGTACATTTGCTTCCGAAAGACTTCAGGTTCGAACATGGGGGCGCCAAACTTGTTTCTTGCCCTGGGCCCCATCTAACCTCGTTACGCCCCTGCTAACGTACAAATGTTGCAACAGCTTTTCACACGCAGCAATATGGTTCAATCAGGGTCATTAGCAGTGGTGTGTTTGAGGGGAGGCGAGCGAGGCACTTGCCTTGGACCCCCCTTTTTGGTGCCGCCCCTTGAGGTGTTACACGCGTAAATTTTCCTTATTTTTGGTAAAAAAACTTATTATTCACTCATATAATGTACTATAAAGCAGGTAATAAGTAAGAACTCTGCTTTCAAAGGGACGCCTACAAAGCTATAATGTGCAGGTACTTTGCTTTCAAAGAGGCCCCCAACAGCAACTGTAATGTGTAAGTACTCTGCTTCCAAAGGGGTCCCCAACAGCAATCGTAATGCGTAAGTACCTTGCTTTCACAGGAGCCCCCAACAGCAATTGTAATGTAAAAGAAATTGCTTTCAAAGAGGTCCCCAACAGCAATTGTAATGTGTAAGCAGGTCCCCGACATGGGGGGCAATGCTTGGGGCGGCACTTTTTGGTGAGGAGGCACTTTTGGTGAAAAGAAGGAATAGCAAATGGTCTTTCGTAGTCTTTATCACCACCTGGTGGTGGTGGGGGGTGGCACTTTTAGACTCACCCTGGGGCGGCACTTCCCCATGTCGGGACCCTGTGTGTAAGTACCTTGATTTAAAAAGGCCCCACGACAGCAACTGTAATGTAAAATTCCTTGCTTTCAAATAGGCCCGCAACAGTATTGTAATGTGTAAGTACGTTGCTTTCAAAGTGGCCACCAACAGCAACTGTAATGTGCAAGTACCTTCCTTTCAAAAGGACCCCACCACCATCTCCAATGAGCAAATAAAGAAGAGCTTCAAACAGGGCCGTGGGAACCGCCCCCCGCACCCCCCGGCCGGGGGGGGCCCCAGCCATGTCTAGGGGCCCCGCCTCAGTTGCAATACTTTTACTGTTTT
>JGI24159J19872_10000855_pt1 | contig 18857 bp, 9 predicted proteins | sample Ectturendosymbi4_FD_19872 | JGI IMG/M metagenome (IMG submission 19872) | reverse complement strand
TGCGAAGAAGGTGTTTGAAACAAAATGTTTGGATGCAAACAACTTCTGCGAAGAAGGTACGTTGTGAATGGAATGTCAAAAGATGCAAGATGCAACTTTCGTAGAACACTTTTTTCACGAAATGAGAATTTGATCAGGATTTAATTCAGGAAAAATCTACAGCGATAAATCTGAGGTACGAATTAAGCAGTTTTCCTCAGGACCCCGCGCAACAATTCCCAGTGCTTTGTCTTGATCAGAAACGACCGCGAAAACCTGGTCGATCCCGTGTCGCTGCAAACCTTTGTTTACATCAACTGTGTACAAGATGTCAGGTTCAGAAAAACGCTGCTGCGACAGAATGCGCGATATGGACCAACATTGCTTCTCGCACACATTTGTTACAACCAAGGCCCTGCTGCGCGTTGAGTGCCCGGTTAAGTGCGGACAAAATCCACACGCAGCACTCCAAACCTAATACCAGGTTCTAAACAGATCTGCATTACAAATCTGACAACGTCATTTACGCCGCTCTTGTGAGGCGTCTGTGTAAACCTTCGTGGCACTCGACAATCGCACCACCCTAGGTGGGGCAGCCAGGCTCAGTTTAAAAAATGCGGGGGAACTGTCATTTTTTGCGGCTGAGTTTGACATGCCTCCATCCTTTTTGTTTCTTTCACAGTCAGACGAGTTTCTAAAAACGTTATTTCGACAAAATGTCAACAACAAAAATGTTAGTTATTTCGGGCGAAGTCAACACGCAATATACCCCGAGAAGAGGCATTTACGACAGCGGATGAACCAGAGCGGAGATTACTTAGATGTTTTCGTTGAGTTGCCTGCAGGAGCACACGCTACATCAGGATTGCTTGTTGTTGCACTTCACCAAATGGGCTTTAAAGAAAGGTGAGAAAGTTTCCTGATGCATGTTTAAGAAACAACAACATACAGGCACTTAAAAAACAACACACAGAAACTCAAAAACAACACACGGGAACTTAAAAAACAGGGCCATTCGGATGCAGCCACCAGTGTGCTGCACAACAGCGCCGCGGTGGTACTTTCCACATAAAGAAAACATTTGCACAGATGATGGCACCATGCGGCCTTTTACAATTGCCAGAAAGCATGCATTTGCATGCAGATGCGGCAAGTTGTCCGTGAAAATAATTTACCAGTGCCAACAATTTCGACATCTCGTATGGTGGAACGGCACATTCACAAGAAAATTGCCAAATAACACATTAATGCATAAAATTTTACAAAAATTGCAGAAAGCATGCCTTTTTCCTAATGCATTCTGCAGTGAAAGTTGACGAATTGCTAAAAGCAACAGTAACAACCACAGCACACAACAGCAAATTAATCAGCAGCGCTGTTATACTGCCTAAAATCAGAAAACATCGTCAATAATACCTTGTCATCTTTAACTGTCTTATTCAGATAATAGTCTCTGGTTCCCAGGTTCAGGCCAGCTTCGCTGATCTGCAACAATCGGATGGTTACGTCATAAGAACGGGGTATTTCCGGCGTGTTGGAATATTTCCGAAAATTCTCACACAACTGCATTTGCCTGTGGTGATGTGCAAGCTAAGCTGTGGCAGCAAGGTCTTCATTCTTAGCGCAGATGAGCCACGGGTCAAGCAAAACAAATAGCGCGCCAGCAATCTTAGTCATCAACTCGAAACTTGGCGAAACTTCGGGGCAAGCGACATAATTTAAGATGTTATGCTAGAATGTGTCAAAAATGTTGGATTTTAACTACTTGACATCAATCAGTGTGAACCTCGTGAGATCGGCATACGCGTCAGATCGATAAAAAGCTTACTGTGGCCTGACTCTCACGCTTTGACCTTGCGCGTTTGGGTAACACAAGCCGGCCGCCAAACTTTCATGTTACTCTTCCATGCAGTCAACTCGCGCACAGGTTACACCTCACAAAGTGTTGTGCCGGATGCGCAAACACCAGATAATATATGTTGTGCCGGATGCGCAAACACCAGATAAAACGCTGGCCAATGTTTTTTGACGTTTCGCAGTAATCGGACATATACAAACGCAACGCATGTCAGGGTTGGGCAATTTATAGAAACAAAACTTGCAGTAAAATGCAAAACACGCGCACATGAGTGGTCGCTTCGGAAACAAGAATTTCTTGTCTAGTTCCGTGTCTGCTGGAAGTGAAGCACGTTTTGTAATGGTCGTGACCAAAAAAAAACAAAAGCCGGCCACATCGTGTAGCCTTGCAATCTGTTTCTCAAATGTTAAAAAAATTCGTCCGATCGACGATCCACAACATGACTATCAGCTACATGCGCCCGTCGGTGCAGTTTCAAACGTCGGTGCAGTTTAAAAAATGCAAAATCTAAAGCCGACCAACAAGCTCACTGTGATCACGTGCGAACTGGAGTGCTTCGAGTCAGTCGAAACGTCAACGCTAATGAAAGGAAAGATGCCATACGGAAGAAAGTTATGCAAAGTCCTGTTCAAGTCGAACTCGTTCTCGTCCCACGATCCGGCAATAGGCCATCCTCCAAGCTGAAAAAATATTTTCGAATTTAATATACGCACATCAACTCGTATAAGAAACACAACTGAGTCTTAAAAGAACCGTGCCACACCTGATTTATAAGTCGCATCAGAGGTTTTGCTCCCAGTTTGTTGATAGCAGTCAAATTGAGACAAGACTTGTAATACACCCTGGCCTTGACTTCAGACGGGATACTTTTCGACGTGCTGTTCGCCTCTGACAAAGAATTAAATACATATACCGGTAAATAGTGCAGTATGGATCTGTCCACGAATGTCAATAAGTTTTGGCCAACTTCTGAAACAGTATCCCAAAAAGGCTGGTCAAATATACAATTAAATGAGCAAAGATGAAATTTGAATGAGCCTAACATCAAACAATAAGGCAAAATTTGCTTTAAATCCAAAACTCAAAACTTTTTCATGGCTACATACAATATTAAACCTCCATACCACTTGCCAACAAATCAGTTTAACAGTGGTTCCCAACCAGGGTGCCATTTACAACACTCAGGGGTGTTGCGATTTAATACGTTTTTCAGTATGTCATTAAAAATTCATTATGAAAATGTAATCAAACCTTACATCAAACTGCTGTGGGTTCACCACTGGGTGCCACAAATCATATTTATCTTCTGCAGGGTGCCGCAAGCCTAAAAAGGTCGGGAAACACTCCTCTGTAACTCAATGCTGTTGAGCAAAACAGTTTTTACCTACTGATAGCCAAGTAATATATCAGGGTTGGCCAAACCTGCTCTATGTGTGAGCCGTATATCGTAAAACCCAAGTTACAAAGAACAGTAACATAAAAATCTAAAAACACGAATTTATTTGCAATCTACATTTTTGTGTCATCGTAATTATCTTTAGAACGAATTGCAAAAGTAATACTGTACGGCACGCTAGCTACAACAGTATTATTTTACAATATTTCTGCACTTTGCAATATCAATAATAAAAAACAAATATATAATTTTTCAGAAAGCTCAAAGAGCCGCATTCAGTCACAGTTTGGCCACCTCTGTAATATATAATACATTGTGAACATACTTTTACAAGAAAGTTTCATAACCTGGAACAGTTCACACAAAAAATAATCATAACTCCGTCATTAAAAGATCCATTAGCCCAGGCCTGGCAAAGCCGTGGCTCTTGCACGTTTGCATGTGACTCTTATGGAACTACCATATTTATTCGTCTTCAAGTTGTAATATTTTTTGCTAATTGTTCACCTTCAAAGTTGGGGTGCGACTTACACATGAGCTGCAACTTATACACGTATTGCATGGAAACGTGGATAGCAATAAATGGCTTGTAAATTTCTGTCATCATGTTGGTGTATGATATTTACAATAAATCCAGCTGAGCAAGATATATGAGTGAGGAACGGATGGGGTGATGCTCATGTGCACCAATGTGTGATACTCATGTATGCGCATGTGTATGATGTGGCTCTTTGCGATAACACAGGAAAAATTTGGCTCTTGGTCACTAACTGGTTGGCCACCCCTGCAATAGCCATAAAATGCACTGCATACCAACTGTTACCGCAAACTTAGCAACTATTGCAATAAAACATGAACAAAAACAAAAAAATCATTTGACATCTGTGTTGTTTTCAAAATGGTTCAAAACTACATACAGCAGTTTAAATCCTATGCAATATAACAAATCAGCCTATACAGTAAAAATGAAACCAATGCTATTATTCAAATGGCTGGATAAATTACAAACATCTTACCTAACACAGCTTTTAGTACAGCTTGGTTTTGCTGCCATAATTCGTTGAATGTTCCCCACCTACAAACATGAAAATCTATTGCACACAAATATAGAACAACTTGGATATATCAAGGAGTAGAAGGGAAAAAACTCAATCTGGGAATGAACCTGACAAAAAATGCACGGACTGTAGTCAAATATAACTGGAATAACAATTCAAAAGCTTCTCATTAAAGTTGACAAATGTACAACAGAACTGCATGAAATTGGTGGAGAAACCTTTGCTTAATGAAATCAGTAAAATTCAAACTTAAGAGCTCTAAAAAAACAATTCCTTCAAACACTTGACATAAAACTGCTCTCAAAGTTAAAACAAACATGAGGCTGTGGACCAACACTAGCCATAAAACTTCAAATGTTGAAAACAACACAGGTACAGTAACTACCTTGTTTTGGTTTAAATTTATATAAATGAGTACACAAGCCAAGTTCAAATACACACCTTGAGTGTCCCATTGGAAGTGGATTTTTCTTAATCCAGCCACCACAAGAAAACTCATAAAAATTGTGACATGGGTCAACAGTCTCATCCAAAGAAAGTGCCACACGACTAGCAACTTCAATACATGCTCTTGTTGTGCAAAAAGAGTCATTTGACACTTTCACTTCTGGATGTCTACCACCACAAAAAAAAGCATCTGCAAAAGAAACAGCAGTTTGATTTGATGAACATGATTTTGTAAACAAAACTGACAAGGAAATTATGTCAATTTTTTTCACGTCTAGAGAAGTCAGAAAGTATCTCACCACTGCAAATATATCAACACCTTGCCTTTAACAATTTTTTAATACAACTGCTTCAACTTACAGCCAACAGGCAGTTAAAGTTGAATATGCCCTTTCTACAGCAACACCTACCAAATACTATTTCAAAAACACTACATTTGCAGTTTGATACAGGATGCAAAAAACACACCTACTTCAAACTCTATTGCAACTAAAATGAATTGCAAACAGAACTTCATAAAACTATTTGCTTTCTTCAATAACTTAAACTGACATATATACCAACAAAACTAAAATTTGGCAACAATTCCAACCTAAAATATGAAGAGAAACTAGAAAAAATTTCTACATAAGAATTTTTAGAAATTTCAACATCTTTCAGAATAAAGTGAGAAAAAATAGCCACACAGAACCTTAGTCCTTATTCCAAACTAGCCAATTACCCAAGATATATATAACAATTTGCACCAGAGAATTATTTACCAATAGCTTTACGAACTTTACCTTCCTTTCTTGATGCTTCATATGATAAGATAACAACCACAATAGCAGCAAGAATTACAACAAGAAGAGCAAGACAAAGCTCCCTTTTGTTGAATGAACGAAAGAAACTTCGCACATCTCGACAATTGCAACAAAATGATGTTTTGTGGCGATGAAATTTCACCTGAACAATACGAGGTAGTCAGGTTTTTTTGGTCATAAACCAAATTTTTGATGAAATGACCAAAAAAATTAAGTCGATTCAGTCATAATGTCCAAAAATATAGACTACTGAACTGAGTCTTGTTACCATAAGTCTTAATACTATTGTGGGACAAATTACCAAAATGTCTCAGCAAAAAAAACTCAGGTTACAGTTTATTTGTAACCACTTCAAGATAAAAAATATATACATTACACTGTTTTCACTGATAGCAAAAATTCTTAATTAAACAAAGGTGGTACTTTTAAATAAAATAAGCATCTGTGCACAAAAAAGTCAAAAGCTCAATTAGGTATGCAACATGCTGTTGAAGTTCAAAATCTCCAGTGTTTTGAAAATGTAAAAGCTGTAATGTAAAAAATTAAAAATCACTGAACAATAATAGCACAAGAATATAAGATCTTGATTTACAAATCCAGTGGTTAAAATGCATTGTAAAATAACAAAAGAATAAAAATAGTTTCAATAATCATGCAAATATTAATTATATAGCATATATAATGAAGTTCACCTCTGAACTTTCTACCTTATCCTCATCAAGAGATGGGTGCCGGCCATCACTGTCTGAAGAGCTCACCCGTAGGCTTGTGTTTCCATTTTCAGTCTCCTGAAGAGAAGTCACCTAGAAAACAACTTTTAACTTACACAGGTAATTTACACTCAGGATTATAAAGTGGGCTTAACTGCTTGCAGCAATCACACATATTCTTCAAACGATTCTAGGTCTACAACATCTGTCGAAATATTTTTTTTTTACTTTCTTCAGTCAGCTCGACTAAAAATCAACGTTCAGATCTGCTATTGAAAAAGCAAAATTCTAAAATTCAACCTCAATCCTGACCACTTAATATTATCATCACAGAGGCTTTGTTTCTGGAGGTGTGATGAAAAAGGCCAACATTTACAAGTGTACCTCAAACTTTATTCAAACACTGGTAAGAAAAATTTTGCCCATCACCATCAGGTTATGTAAGTTGTGCAATCATACACGTGTAGTTAGTCTTCATTAGTACACATCTGTTACACAGAAAAAGGTAAGCAAAGAAGAAACATCTTGTAGCTGGAACACACACTTATCACATAAAGCCAAATAGCAATATGAACACACCACAGCACTATCACACACTGCAAAAACGTAAGTAAGCATCTTCTTAGTCTATTGTTACCAATGAGAAACCTTTTAAAAAAAAACAACATAGATTTGTTTTAAAAACAAAAACACCTTTTCACCACCTGAAAAACGGGCTTTTCACCATTAGCAACATAAAATAAAAGTAGATTTAACAGTTACTGCTGAAAATTAACAGTTGGGAGTCAAACATAATAGTTAACCAAAGACAAGCTTAACACCTTCTCACAAAGTAGAAATGTTGTATGTAATAACTAACTATCACTAAATCAGAAACACTGCACAGAAAGTGTCATGTCTACATTTTCTGACTGATGCTATGCACCATTGTTATCAAACATCTAAATTTGACAATCAATACATTTACATAAAACAGTAGCATCTCACCCACACAGTAGCATGCTAAAGATGGCCACAACAAGTGTTTACCGTACAAAACCACAAATACTAAACTGGCAACAATTTAGAGACTGGTTCAACCAGTTTCAACATGGCTTAAATCACAACAAACTTTAAAAATAATAGTACATTTGCTTTAGACCATGAGAAAGCAAAACATTAACACAAAACAAACATGCAATTACCCTTTTTCAATTGCAGAAAAAAATAAGAAAGGCTTCATGCTAAATGCAACATATAATTTAGATTGCAACATTTGTGCATGTCAAGCTACTTACCAGCTCTAGTGAACTATATGAAGCAGATCTCACCATTGCCACAATAAAACAGAAGTCTTATTAAAAATTAAGAACTGTAACTTTGGTTTTATTACAGGCAAGACATAAACCACAAAAAAAATTCTCCAAGACTGAAGACCTTATGTAACCAAAGCACATGCATAAGAAAACCAACAAATAGGTTTAAAACTCACACACTACCCAAACTTCAGGGATACATCAGTGGATAGCCACCATGGCTGTTTGGGAATCAACTTAATTGAAGACATGCTAAAAAATATTTTTTACAATTCAATTGCAAGTTGAGCTCCTGTTTTAAAAAATTTTGAACTATCTTCATGAAAATCAGTAATTATTTTGCCAATTTACTCTTATATATTAATTGCAGTCTTGATCTTGATCCAATAAAAAAATATTATATACAATTTGTATACAATCTAGTACAAGTCATAGGATGATAAACTACTCTAGTAAAACATTTCAACATGAAAAAGGGTAACAAAAATATGCTGCTTACCAAACCTAATTAATATCTTATGATCAAACAATATCACCTATGATTCATACATTTAACATACATTCAGAGCCAGTTCGTACATGAGGAAATGAAAGCCTAATGTTAAGGAATACAATCAAAACTCATTTTCTATTAACATTTGTTCAGTAACTCAGTAACATCTTCTCATATGTTCAAAAAAGCATTATCACAAAATAAGATGCATATGCCACATTACAAACAACCATTATAAAACAAAAATACAAATATCCATTTTAACACCTTCGGTGCCAGTGTACGAAATATACATACTTTGAAACCATGCATTGAGCTGCTATTTTCACGCCACTTTGTAACTCACCAGCTGATTGTGCTAGAGAGCTGTTCAAACACAAACCCTCAAGATGCAGCAAGTCTTCTAGATTGCATTGAAAAAAGTTTGGAAAGTTTTGGATTTCAGGTTTTTTGTGGGTGACATCATAAGTGGGGCAGGTTTTAGGCCATTTTGGCTCATGTTATTTGGCCCTGGCCCCAAACTGCTAGATGGAATATTTTGCCTCAAGCTTCTATTGGAAACTAGGCTGTAAACAGAGCCTTTCGAGCCGTTGGTTTTCTAGGATTTATGGTTCAAAAGTTAGGCCTGAAAACAAAAAATCAACAATTAGATAATTATTTAAATAGGGGTTTAATTATATAAATTTGTTGTTTCTAGACCATAACTTTTTAGGCCATGAACCTAAAAAAATTTTCATTGCAAAGTAGAAGACTTCCTGAGTCTTTTGAGGGTTTAAACAGCTTTCTAGCACAATCGCCTAGTGAGTTATGGAGTTGCTACAAGACGTTAGAAACGAAGGTTCACGCGAATTGTCCCGGCAGCAAAGGTGTTAACACTTGCACTACACTACCAGCCAACATCTAAATACGTCATTCACATTTGTTAACTTGTTACTGGTTGACGTATAGATACATCTAGACTGAAAATTGTGTTTTAAGGGACTGGTTATGATGCTTTTTGCTTGGAAACAGTCTAAAAACGTTGTCCAGGACTGACTTCAAATATTATTAGGTCTTGGAATGAGAATCCAAACTATCTGTGGTAAAAAGCTTCTTGAAAACATGCTTTTTAGAATGTATCCATCTAGACAGGACAAGGACTGCGATTTTGTGTGATGGAAGTGTTTTGACATGCTGCCAAATGCTAAAAAATGTTTTGTAAATGTTTATGCAAATATATTTAGGCATGCTGATAAAGTTTTATTGCTTGACTCCAGTGTTAGCTGCTTTTATTGTCTCAAAAAACTTTTCTAATGAAGTGAAACTTATGCAAAAAATATGACTGTGGTAGGCCCAGGCTTGTTGCAGTGGCATGTAGCCTGAAATGTTTTGGAAATTATTTGATAAGTTGGTATTTTGTTAGTGTAAAAGCAGCAAAATGTTTGCCAAGTCTACCATTTTGGCCTAAAGCTGGAAACGCCTAGCAGTATCTGCCTTCTGCAAAAGCAGACAGCATTTGAATTTCCCACCAAAACTGCCCAGTACCTGTGGATACCACCGCAAGGAAAGCATCCACAATTGAAAGTGTTAGAAAGTCAAAATCATCCATTCAAATGAAAGTTACAAGTAACCATTCATAATTGAAAGCTCTAGGCTTTCTGTGCAGCTTGAGAGGAACCAGACAACTAGGTTCTGGTTTCATAAGTTTGCAAGATTCTGACTAGAACACATGTGTTAAATTAATTAGTCAAATTCACAAATTTTTAATAATAGGAAATCAATTTCACATACATGTAAGCATCCTTACCTCTGAAACCTACAAGTAAAAGCTTATGAGTGAAATGGTGAAGGACTATTTGCTTTCTTTGTTATTGCACATATATGAAATCCATTTCCTATTAAGAAAATTTGCTGATTGGTTTGACTGCATCACCTTTGCAGAAAATAATTACTTGATTTAATTAATCAAGTTTGAGTTACATAGCCTGTCTAGGTTTGATCAACTAGCTATGATGTGATACAACAATGTGAAAAAATTAACAAAACCCGAGGTAAATCAGCTATGTCACTATTGGTTGTTTTTTTGGCCATTTGTTGTTTTTTTGGCCATTGACTGAATTTGTTTTATATGACTAAAAAAATTTAGTCAACTAAGTCATCTGAAAATATGGAGTATTGAATACTGGTATGACAAATTATAATACTATATAGGACAAATAACAAAAATGTGTCAGCAAGAAAACAGCTATGGATCAATGTTATTTCCCACGAATTTTTATTTTAAAAAAATAAATATTAACCTCCCTACTTGTAACATCTTGTTTAAAAACTTTAGTAAAATCTTGGTAAAAAATTTGATACAAAATTTTCCAAAACTTGTCTACCATACCAGTGGTGTTAATCAAACTAAATATTCAGACAGACATGAGCACATCTATAAACAACTGCCTGTTTGTTGAAAACAATACATTTTATATACATTACATTTTTACACCACATCAGTGCATACATAGATATATATAATATGTATCCAAGGAGTAAAAGATGTGATAAGTTAGAACAAATTTTTGACATTTTTCTGCTACACAACATTTGGACAGCTTCTACACAACATTTGGACAGCTTCAACACTTCGTTTTAGAGATATGGACACTTACTTATACTCAACTGGAGTTGAAGTTACTGACAGAAAAATTAGTATATTAACGATGTAAGATCAGAGTTTCTTCTTTCCAATTACAAAAGAGTTGCAATTTAATATGATCATTTTATACTTTGGTCAGTTAATACTAATCTTTAAGCTAACTGTCCATTGCACATCACAGAAATATTCTTAAATTTAACACAAAGTCATAACTTGGGTAATTTCACAAACATTTGAGAAGAATCTTGGCAGATGCAAAATTGTCAGAATAAGCAACTTTTTTCTTGAGATTAAGTCTGCATCTTTAAAAGTTTCTTCTTGATTAGTTGCTCTGCTAACACAGAAGTATTTGATCCTTAGGTTTGTTTTAATAATGAAATGAACTGTATTAACATTTCCACTATTACAGCTACTGATTACTTAATGCATCCTGGTACATTGACGGATATAACATATTTTTCTAGAAAAAACAACATTTATCTATGTTTAAAATACATTAGTTTATATTTAACATGCAGCCAGTAGCAACATTACATTCTTCTCTTGTGGCTGTGACTGAAATGGCAGAGATAAAGCACATTGTTTGTCTTGTTTTAGCGAAACAAAAAAAATATATATATAATAGGTCCTTGCCTTGGCTTCAGCTAATATAGAATAGAATGCGATTAAGCTTATTAATGTCACTATTAATAGCAAACCCGAATTGGGGAAGAAAAGCATTCTTAACAATAAGAAAATTAATGCAATTAGAACTTTTCAATACAATCTTGCCTTAAACCATACATCACATAAATATGTTGACATAATCATACATGCTTATTTTTATTTCAAAATTGAAGATTATATAGCAACACAATGCAAGACTATAATTGCATAAGTTTTAGCAACATCACAATGCATAGTTAAACTTGCCAAAACCTGTCCCATTCCCTACATCCAAACACCTGCATGGCACACTCAACTGCAATGAGCTTTGGTCTCAAGAGTGCATGAGAAAAAGTGGTGTAATTACAAGGAATGCCAAAAATGCAGACATCACTGTAACCACATGATCTGCTGTTTACAAATAGCCTCTTGTAGAAAGATTAGCTGTCAGTTTAAATAATATTCTCAATTTAATTTTTAAATTCACATTCAACCTTATAATCAATGTGTAGAGTAACTTAAAAAAAATTAAGGCAAAAAAATACAAATTAAATTAGATATTTTTAAACTTTTAGTAGTCTATAAATGATAATAACAAATCAATAAACCAAAGGTTTAACCTTATTTTAATAGTGTATCAACCTTGGAAAAAAGATTCAGGTTTGAGTCACTTAAAAATTTGCTGATTCAAATTTAGTGCCAGCTGATGAAGAAGTTGCAGACATCTTATATATTACACAGACCAATGTACAAAAAACAAAGTGAAACATGTCTAAACTCCCTTCAAAAATTAATTAAACCACCTGATGAGCTTTTGCATTAAATCATCCACAAAAAGATAAATGATGTTACAACATTTTAACTATTTAACACATCATGCAAAAGAAAAATTTGTATTTAATCTCATTTAAGGTATGTACATAAAATGCAATAATAATGATATAACGCATGCAAACAAATTTTTTTTCAGTCCCTCATTCAGCTGTAGTATTTTTCATGGCATTTCCAATACTGCAAATCATACAGCTTTTGAAACATTTTACAAAAAACATTTTTCACACTCTGCTTTATAAAAAACATTGACAAAGTAAAACCACAAAATGATTAAAGAATAATGACTGTGCTTTACACTATGACATCCATCAAAACTACACTATGACATCCATCAAAACTGTATATATATTAGTTCTACTCAAAGCCATCAGTATGACGATTAGCAATTTTTACATTATTTTATGACTAACAAAAAATCAAAGAAAATAAAACATTTTCTATAAAAAGAAATATTCCTTACAGTTTTCACAACTGAACATTTATGCAAATCATTTGCCAAAATTTGTGTTCAAGTTAAGTAGGCTACCATAAACAAGTCAATTTTCAGAATATCACCAAAAATCGCAGAAACATCATGTCATTGGACTCGTTATGATGCACTTACAACAAACATATGATGATATGCTTGGTAAGTGAGGCGGTGAAAAGTTATAACATGGTATTTCATAGCATATAACTTTGTGAACACTCACCAGTGCCAGCTTTCACGTCTATGTTTATTGTCAGTGCACCGTAACAAGTACACTGACATGCTTTTTCTACTGTTACCTGATTTGGTATTATAATAACATTTGACCCATAAACTTAGAGCTTAAGACAAGAGACAATGCTTCCTTAGCAATACCAAGATTTGACATATCAACAAGTGTTGATCACAGAAACAGTAACACAAATGTGCAAAGGTCTTACCTCATCCTGTGAAATTTTGGCATATTTAATAGACGGTTTCTGCATTCAAACTCAGTGGATCGTCACAAACAATTACACATTGACCAAATGCAATACAGACAGACAATCTTCCTGAAGCAAAATAATTTTAAAGATGACTTTTAGCAAAGTTAGTTCAAGGACCAACAACATGATACTGCTTTGTACCACAGTTCATTCTGATTCATCTTGTATATCTGCCTATTTATAATAGGCATTTATAATATAATAAATTTTGGTTGGCTGTTGCTATGTCCTGGGCTAATCTCAGTCAGTAGGTCGTAACTTATCAGCACGGTAGTTGTCATTTATTAGATTAGATGCCAGAAGCATGAAATCGAGGCTTATTTAAATTCACAGATTTGCTACAATTGAGAAATTGAACTTTAAACTTCAGTTATGCTTAATTGATTTAAATTTGATCATTTTGATTTAAATTTGAATTGAAGATTAAGATTAGGGAAAAGAACTTTGCAAACATAGGATAGATTATATTAACCATTCTAGTAAAATGACACAACAATGGATTTATTCTAGTGAAATGACGCAACAACGGATTTACGCAACAATGGATTTATTTCTATAATTATTGAATATTCCATATTCACGTTTGATTTGAAAAGTCCTCAAAAAACCTGCCTTTTCAAATGATGTATCACACATCCTCCTACCAACTGGCATGCTGAGATATAATATTAGCCATTAAAAACGATATCAAGCATGAGCGATCACAAAAGTTATGTTAAATCAGCCTGGGTTCAAAGGTCAACTAACACAACATTTGTGGCTAAGGTTTAGGAAATTTAGCAAGGACATTATGCTTTACAATTATTGAAACATATGGCTCAACTACTTGTGCAACTGAAATTAACACATTTGCTGCCAGGGTACAATATATTCATACTTTGAAATTGGCCTAAAACCAGCAGTTTTCGGTTGCCTTACCAACATCATAGCTCCTCTGCCAATTGCACTAGAGAGCTGTTCAAACCCTTAAAAAATTCAGCAAGTATTCTAGTCTGCAATGAAAAAAAATGTTTTGGTTTTGGGTTTCGAGTTTTTTTGTGAGTGACGTCATAAGTGAGGTAGGTTTTTGGCCATTTTGGCATCATTATGTTACCTGCCTGGCCTTGGGCCCAACCACTAGACCAAAGTATTTTGCTGAAGTTTTCATTGGAAACTACGCTAGAATTCAAGTCTTTTGAGCCTTTGATCAACTTTCTAGCATTCCAGGTCTAGCTACCCCAGCAGGTCATCCAAAGTATGAAAGACTTGGATTTTAGCCAGTTTCCAAAAAAACTTTGAACAGCGAAATGCTACCATCTAGCGGTTTGGGCCCAGGGCCAGAGGAAGTGGGCCAAAAAGACCTAAAGATAGTCCTCTTATAACATCACTCACAAAAAATCTGAAACGCAACACCAAAAAAGTTTTATTCATTGTAAACTACAAGACTTGCCAAATCTTTTGAGCGTTTGAACAGTTCTCTAGCGTTTACAGCGCTGGAGTTATGCTCACACAAAGCCACGTGCGAACAGTCTGTTTGCACGCGAACCACTTAAATTAACCGGCACTGAAAGTGTTAAGAAACTTTAAAGTTTTACATGTAGAATCCGTCATGTTGTTGTGCTTGAGTGAGCACAAAAACAAACTTTAAATGCTAACTATCATCACAGATGTCAAATTTTTTGAAAAGTTAGTTTTTTGTGACCAGAAGATTGAGTTCCACAAGCCTACCAAATTTCATCATGTATTCTAAAAGGGTGTCTTGCATTTTATTTTTTCTGGATCACTTGACATGGAATGAACTACATGCGAAAGTGTGTACATTTTGTTTTAATTATAAAACTTTTTTCCATTAACAACTTCACAACCCTTTTCAGTAAAAATTGAAAATTGAAAAGGCTACACAACAATTAGGATGATAGCAGAGAGAAAAACCTTCACAAATTTCAAGCAGCTAAAGTGAACTCATCTAAGTTCACTTAATTTGAATTGTCAGTTGCCAAATTCATATACTTTTTTGATAATGGTGAAAATTCATGCACTCTTTTGATAATGGTGAAAGCGTTGCTCACTTCCTTCACCTACATACAGTATGCATGCTTCACCTGCTTTTCTATAGTACCTTAACTCTTAACTTATTGCTTGCCCGGCCACCATCATCTGTGTTACGTTAGGTTAGGTTAGGTTAGGTTAGGTTAATGTCTGTGTAAATGTTATTTGATTTAACATTTGTGCCTCTGCACCATTGTTTCACTTCTTTATTGTATTTTTCATGTGTAGCCTACATATTGTTCATCTGAAGCAGCGAATGGTGAACTACCTAGCCTGCTAAGCACTTTGATAAACTTTTCTGATAGGAAGTGGCTAGGTAACCACCCTGCATGACGTGGTTTGAATAAAGCGGTCAGTTTGTCACTCAAGTGGCATCAACCTGGTAGCATAACGGTCACGTTTCAACTCTGCCATGCTAATGAATGGTACTGGTTGTGGGTTCGCCTCCCATCTTCATTAGACGATACGGCCCTCCGCTGAACGCGGCCTTAGCAAAGTGGCCCCCAAGTTAATGTAATTGCCCACCGCTCATCTAGGAAATTGAGGAAATTAGGGAATTTTTAGGGAAATGGCATTTTGTGGGATGTCATGCACTCGCCTGCGAATTCTACTAAACACTATCTGCAGAAAGCCAGGCTTTAATTCACTAAGTAAGGACACTGCTCAATCATGGAGCTGAACAAGCGAGCAATGAAACAGCGAAACTGATCAAATGATTCCCAGGGCGGGCAAACTGCACTTAAAGAACACTTGGCAGTATTGCATTCCGAGACCGCAAGCACAACGCAACAGCCGCGAGGCGAACACAGGGGCACAATTAAGAATTGCAAGATTGCAGGCGCCACGTAGTGGCAAGGACAAGGTAATTATACATTCACCACATGGGATAAAAAGTGGGAAAATTTGTGGTCACATGTTATGTTCCTGTGATGTGAAAATAACTTTTGTGATTTACGATCAGTTACAGGAAAAGGAATCAGTGGACAATAGCATGATATTGTATTTTCTTTACCAGATATGTGTTAAACCTGTTTTGGAATTACCATCATGAAAAAGTGCGTCGAAAGTAGAGCCTAATCATGTTTCTGTGAAAAACAGCTTATGTTACGTCAGCTTTTTGGTAAATCATGTTATATTGCGAAATCATGTTAAAAAAGCTTAACGTTACAAATCATGTTATAAGGTTGGACACCGGTTGTGTAATGCGGTACTGTATGGATATTGATTTTTTGTTTTCTTGTGAATGCTAATACAGCTGTGGTGATGAAGTGTTTTGCTCCTCTCAATGTTGGTCATGTGCAAACACCGTTGCTGTAATGTGCGCTGATGTGTAGCTAACCACTTTTTGTGTTCTTATGTCTGTGATTGCATCTGTGATATGGACCACGAGTCCGCAATATAATAATATTATTATTATATTGTGGTATGTAAGAAATATTAGTTGGCCTACTTGTATGTTTTGGTTTTACATAATCAATTTAGTTACTTATCTCGTAACCTTTTACAGACAATATGGTTCTTGAGGTGTGATTTATCTATGCTACTGTGATTGTTCCCAAGTGAACAAGCAGCAAATGTGCAACGTAACAAAATTTGATACTGCTTGTTAATGTTAATATGCCATTAAAAGTTCTTTAAGGTAGACAAAAGTAATGATGTAATGTACTGATTTGTGTAAAATCTAGGGAATTTTCATGAGATTTTGGGAATTTTAAGCTCAGCTTTAGAGAATATCTAAAAAATATTTATGGAAGCCCTGTGGTAGTCTTTACCTAATGCCTAGGTCAAAAGGAAAAGAAAAGCATGTCATTTGTACAGGTGTCAGGGTTGGGTGAAAAAATAGAAAGGTGAAAGATATAAGAGAAAAAAAGAGCACTAGAAACTATATTACGAAAAAGTGACGAGCGTGTTTAAATGAACCAACAGCAGTACTGCATTTATTGGCAAGAGCAGTATGTTTTTTTACGAAAGTCGATAGGGAACCTCCGAGCATGATGCTGTTTGAATAAGGCAGTGGCTACAGAACTGCACATAGATCTTTTAAGTTCGACATCTTATTTGACCACCTCCTGCAACGTGACAGTAACGTATGACGAGAATGCAGTAGGCTTGATAGAAACATAGTAAACCTTACAGTAACCGGTTACCTAACGTTAAGCTTACTCTAACCTAATGCTAATCTGGCACTAACCTAACACCAATCCTAAAATCTAACCTCTAAAACAAAAGTTTGGAAAGTTTTGGAAAAAGTAAAGAAAAACTAGTTCCACGAATTCAAATGTGCAAACAGTCACTATTACGATAATGCAAGGTGGCAAGACTAATCTATAATGGAAATAGAAACAATTCTCCTTTCAGGAAAGCTTTTAAGCACTGATATTTCTTAAAGTGGGAAGAATTTTCAGATTAAAAGGTTTTTCCTAATTTCTTCCGCGAGCCACTGAAAACGCTGATTCGGGCCACATTTGGCCCGCGGGCTACTGATTGCGGTTTTCCCAAATGACGTGAAAATTACCAATCCACGGTGTAATTCCCCAAAAGTGGGAACGCTGCTTTCGCAGCAGCAGTTTTCTCAAAGGATGCGAGATTCGCACGCAAAAATGAAAAGCATTAAAAACGTAATCGACAGAGATGAGAGGATTTAGGTTTTCATGGTCCAATCCGACAATTTCGTTTCAAAATCAAAATCCAATAAACTAACAGTTCCAAATCCAAATCCTTCTTGAATCAAAAATTCTATTAGTTGTGTTCTGCCAATGGCAAAATAAACCAAGCATAATTGCCTCGTGACACAAATTATCCACTTCCAATACCTTGAAAATATATTCAGGTTAACTTATACTCGATTTTGACGCAAAGCATTATAAAAGTGGACATTTTAAGGACTTCAAGGTAAGCACCATTAGCATCAAATGCAAAGAGAAGCTCAGTTATAAAGCAAAGTGGAGGATATAAAATCAGGCAAACAATATATCGGGTACAGTACAAGTGAATCAATAGCACTAAAAAAGATTTTAAAAATTTCAATAAAAAAAAATAAAAAAATTGCATGAAGATGCGCATCGCACAAAAAATCGATACAAATTGTTTCTCAGAAAGGCATCAAAGGTCCTGACACAATGGCTAACAGAGGTGATCGGATAGTGGATTTTCACTATGTCATCCTATCCTGTTTTTGAAAAATGATATCCGTATCCGATTCGAATCCTGTTTTGGTTGAAACCAGAGATGAGCACGGATCAAGACTGGATCGGACTGGATCAGGAGTGAAGCCAATTTTGGCCGGATAAGGACTGGATCGCACTGCATTTTTTTTAAGTGGCAAATCAGGACTGGATCGGACTGAGAAAATATATTTTTTTGCACGTATAGCCCCACAAATTAATGCGATAATTCTGAACTAGAGGTAACATGGGTCAGCACTTTTGCAGCCCGGCCCGCCCGGAGCGAACAAGAAACCGCCCGGCCCGACCCATTTCTGCTAAACCACAAAATATTTTCTGGCCTGGCCCGGCCCGTGGCCCGTAATATAACGTAACTTCAAAAGCAAAGTAGCAACACTTAGGTTTTCAGTTTGTTGTCCTTTGGACACGAAAACCAAAATCTCTAAGCACCATGTACATGCAGTCATGAACTTTTTACTGCTATAACCGTTTAATGAACATGTACACAATATGCCAGTATTTATATTTATATTTGACTAAATTCTATTGCATCTTACATTACATCTTAGA
>JGI24159J19872_10003900_pt1 | contig 18859 bp, 12 predicted proteins | sample Ectturendosymbi4_FD_19872 | JGI IMG/M metagenome (IMG submission 19872) | reverse complement strand
TTCAGCCTTCACACAAAGAACGTGCGATCGGTGTGGTTCGTTGTAAAAAGGAGGGGATGTTGTTGCAACCTCTCCGGTGGCGTTGCGTTGACTGTGTGATTCACCATGAACGGGATGTGCGCGAAGAACAAAAATGTATATGCGTGGTGCGAGCAAGCAGTAGTAAGAGAGATTGCGACCCATGATCTCTATTGTTGCTTGCTGCCACGGTGCAAAGCTTTGCGCACATGCTGCTCGGGATTTCCGATCGCAACAGGGTTAACAAATAAGCTGTTGCTGGATAGTCTTTGATATTGAAATCGGGTAGTTTCTGGTTTAATAGTCTTTTCATGTTTTGGCTGGGTCACTGTGGGGTTTCGTTGGTGGTGGGGTTGATTGTCTTTAGACAGCTTCAGGGTCAGCCAGGCCATCCCACTCCAGGTATGTGTATTGCGTTTGATTCTTGATTTGATGGAAGAGGTCAAGGAAACGCTCTTCGATCTGAGGCCTGATGAAAGGACTGAGAAAGGAAAGCATATCATTTGATGCCAGTTGAGTAATGAGTTTTAAGAAATGGCTTTGTAAATGAGTTTGCTAAGTCATAGCAAAAGAGGGGTATGCTGCCTTAGGGATGTGGTGGACTGGATAGGGTGGTTGACAGATCTTACGGATCGAATATAGGTGCCAAATAAGGAGGGGTCAATCAGGGGGTGCTTATGGTTGGGGTTCTTTGAGGATGTGGTGGTTTTAGTATAGGGTTGCAAGTGTTCCAGTACCAACCAGAGTGATTGCGCATGATGATGTCCTGAGATTTTCACTCAGGACAGGTGAAAGCGCTGATTACATTTTGAAGATTGGGTTGTCTTTTTTCTCCTTGAGGCTGACTGGCTATAGCAGTGGTAACACTGGTTTGGGTCTTGAGGGCTATTTGCCTGCTGCCTGTCAGTTGACAAGCACTGACTGGAGTAAAAAGGTACTGATTCAAACTCAACAACATCGTCACATGCTGACATACTGGCACATCAGTAGGGGAGCCAAGCTGCTCAAGAACTGCATTCAATAGTGTTGCTTCTTTAGGTTTACCACATGAACTGCATTTGCTATTTCGACTAGGCATTATAAAGTACAAAACTGTGATCATTCTTCATGTAGTGGGCCATGGCGAATAAATTCACTGAAGTCAGAATGCAGGCATATTTCCACAAGATGAGTACAGTCCACTACTGGTGTCATTGGATCCATAATGGTAACACTAGTATTGAAGCCAATCACTTATTTGTATAACACACCATGCACTTAACACTTGGAGAACTTATTCAAATTAGAGAACTTACAGGCCCACAATCATATAAAGCTGAACGATGGTGTCAATGAACATGACACTAGGTATATCTGTGTGGTTAGTTCTTAATATAAGTACTGTAGTGACTTTGTGAGAAATTCTACCTTAGAACTGAGTACTTTTTGTTTTTCATGTACCTAACACTAATTGGAAAAATGTTTACTGCTAATATTATATTACTGTAACCTGTCCATACCCTTTTCTCTTAAACCCCATTTGGTGACACCATGCATCTGGTTGGGAACAACTCATCCATGCAACCGACCCCACTATGGTCTGTGGATAAATTTACATTTCTCCACGATTTATATGCATAAACATTGTTTTCTGCCCTTGTTACTTATTTCTGTAATGAAATGTTGTGTTAAAATGTATTGCTATCTGCCTCATAACCCTTATTGCTGCTCGCTTCCTTCACCTGTGTGCTTGCTTCACCTGCTCATCTGTACATGCCTCAACTCTTCACCCATTGCTTGTCCACCGTCATCTGTGTTATTTTGATGTTTTGTGTTTTTTTATCTTATTTTCGTTCTGTACTTTGTTCCTGTTTTTTTTATTGTTTTTTACCTCTTGTCCTATGAGTCATTATAGTTTTGGATTAATAACTTTTGTCCTTAACACTAACTTCATTGTCTTGGTCTTTTAATATCCGCCACTGGTAAAATCAATGCTTATGCTCATTTGCAATCTGTGTTTTTGAATTTGTCATTTCATAAAAATAATATTATGATTAATTCACATATTCAAATAGAAATTTATTCAAAAGAATATTTTTGTCAATTTAGTGCTCTGATTAGAAACTGATTAGAAGTATACATGTAATGATGTATTTTTTGTGAATTTAGTACTCTGATTAGAAAACCCTTGTATCTTTTTCATCTGTGAATATTTTTAGCTGAAAATTTGCAAGAATGTGTCAGAAGGTGTGTATTGGCACTTTACATATGACCTTTGAACTTAGGTAAATCGAGGTGAAGTAAGACATAGTTTTTTGTGTATGCTCATGCATGACCATATTTCAATTGCTTATAACTTTAGTAACCTGCTCCTGACAACAGAGACGGCTGCAAAAAGCAGGTATTCAGGCTTTAATTCACTGAAAGTTTATGCTACGTTGAAACAGAGCAATATACCTGACCCTGAGAAAAATTTGACATATTCTGCCATAAAACCACAGTTTTATCGACCTCTTCAGTGTAACTTGATTAAAGCAACTCAGCCATGGGAGCGCATAATGTTGAGAACCAGTTTGGTCATAACTCATCAGTGTTGTATGGTTCTTAATAATGTTGAGAACCACACAACACTGGCCAAACTGGTTGAAACACTCTGGATATGTAAGATGTAAGGATGGATTACACCAGCAGAACGAGTAGGCCCACGGCAAGAGCAAATAGTTGATTGTTTACTTGACAATTACAGTGAAACTCTTAAACCTTACCCTAAACATTACCCCTAAACCTTATGCCTAAACCAAACCCCTAAACTGAACCCATAAACGCAAACTCTGAGCCTGAACTATAAATCTTAACACAAAATTTTGAAAAGTTTTGAAAAAGGTGAAGAAAAACTGGCCCCATGAATTGAACTGTGCAACCATCACTACTGAAATTAAAGTTGCCATGGTGAAAGCCACACCGAAAACCATTCGCACAGCAGACATAAATGCATCTGCTATGCTACCACAACGATGCTGGTGACATGCCAACTCAGCGTTTTATTCGAACCACGCCACCCGCAGCACACCTGTGGCCACTACCTTTTGACAAACTTGCAAATGGTGCATTGTAAGGTCTTTTGGGTGATGAAGTACATAGGTAAATGATTTCAAGCTAAACTTCAACGCAAAAATTTTTCTTCTTGTTGTATATTTCAGATCTAGAGATATTTGTTGTGAATCTAGGGATTTTGGCAAAGATAAAAGCCTGTGTCAGCACTGACTGTCAGCTGAGTTGACCTATCGAGTATCACATGTGTTGTTTCATATCGTAGCAGTTACTGTAGTCTTGTTTGGAAAACTAAATTGACACTGTATCACAGTTGTGGTTGCATGGTCAAGTATTGTTTTTGAAGTTGTTATAGAAGTTTGCTAAAACTTTTTGATTGATGGAGCCTGTAAATGGGTGACATCAACACATGTTACCAATGTCATCATCGCACTTTATCAATCCTCAAACATTAATGAATATGAACATGCTGTCTGGAGAACATGAACGTCGAACTGACTTAGGTGAGAAAAGTGAAGTGGAACTTTTGAATTTACTCCATCAACAAGAAAAACTGCTTAGGAACAAGTAAGATTGATTTCTTTTAACAACAAATTTTACCTTAATCTTGCTTTGTGCATTTTTAGGTTAGGTTTGTCTATACTTTGGCTGACATCTCAACTAATAATTCAGTGGAAATGGCACTGCTTAGTTTTGAGGATGCCTTGTCATGTCTAGGTTGAAGTAGTGCTACAGTGCAAAGTCAAGCAAGACTGAGATTCATCAATACAAAGGAGCATGCACCGTTACTGCTTTTTTTCCACTGAGACATTTTGGTTATTTGTTCCATAGTAGTATTAGTTAAGAGTATTCACTAGTCCATAATTTTGGACATAATAACCGAACTAACTTACATTTTTTTAGTCATTTAAAAGAAATTCAGTCCATGACTGAAAAAAACTAAGTTTACTGTGGGCTACTTCATCTTTCAGGCACCACAAATCAGTATGGTAAAAGGCTATTACAGTGTGTTCCTTGGTACAGTACTGTACACCTATTCGCAATTTTCCATGACTTTTCATGTGCTGATTTGAAGCAAAATTCCATCAAGCTCTAATGACTCATAGTCTGTAATCAAATAGCAGGAACTACTGTCAACTGCATTGGTGAAGAACTTGCTTGGATTATGTTTAGTCCAAAGTGGATTTTTGCATGCTTGAGATGTCAAAAGGAGTGTTCAAAATAATCAGCAAGCTTGAGCTATACTTTACATGCTTAGCAGATGAAGTAATTCAGATAGACTGCAAACTACACTGTCTATAGAAAGAAATCCTTTCTCAGCACAGAATCAGACACTAAGATCTTACAGAGTGTATATTTTGCCTACAAAGTAGGTAGACATCATCAGCTCTTATTCAAATGGAATACGAGATACTCATATTCTGAAAGACTTGAAACTGAGTGGAGACAAAGGTATAGTCAATAATTTTTCAAAAAACTTGTGTAATGTGTTAATAAGTAATACCTGAAAAGTTGCAGGAACAAGTGAAGAGCCAATTAATTGTTGGTGATGAATCTTTGATATGTAGTCAATTCCAGAATTTGTTTGGCAGTAATTCTAAGCCTTACTAAAGTGTTTTTAAAAACCATGCTGAGGTGTTTTCAGATGAGGATGCCATATGCCAGTGTCTTCATGTTACAGTGCAGTAATTCATGTTATGTCAGTTTTGAAGACTATCTGTCAGTAGCAGATCTTGGTAGCGGATACAAATTGATATAGCCAGAGTTGCAAAAGCTGAAATTCTGTGGTAAGCAATGACACCACAACAGTATTAAAAATAATATTCGTTCCTAGCCTAGGCCTAATTTCAGCCATCATCGGTCTCACACCAAGATTATTCCATGCTTGATAACAAGCTCCAATGACACCCAAATTCAGGTTTGAACAGTTGTGAAAAGCAACTTTTTATAATTATGTGGTTGGGGAAGTTACATCAGTTTTTAAGGTGTTTTAAGGACACAATTCGAATCCCTAGAATTGAAAATCTGGTCCCTAGAATAAGAGAAAATGCCAAGGGAAATATCTGAATGCTTACACTAGTAATTTAGTCAGAAAATTTTTGGGTCCCTACAGTCCCATAAGGTGTATCTAACAGTTTCCTTAACGAAACCTGGTTATATTGACATGTTCGCTGCCGGTGTACGAAATGCTCATATTTTGAAATCACACATTGAGCTGCTATTTTTAGCACCACTTTGCAACTCCATAACTTGCCAGTTGATTGTGCTAGAGAGCTTTTGAAACCCTCAAAAAGACTGGGCGAGTATTCTAATTAGCAAATTTTAAGTTCTGGGTTTCAGATTTTTTGTGGGTGACGTCATAAGTGTGGTAGGTTTAAGCTTCCTTGGCCCAGGTTATTGGGCCTTGTGCCACAACTGCAAGAGGGAAACACTTTGTTAAAGGCAGGGGTCTCCAAACCTTTTTGTCTGAGGGCCCACAAGCTATTAAACAATAGTCCGAGGGCCAGACCAGACATCTCACAAAATATGAATGTTTCGGGATATGTTACATTTTAGCAAATCAATAAATGTTTCGTAAATATAATATTTTTTCTATATTGACAAAATGTTTCTGTGGGCCGGATTACACGGTTTTGTAGGCTGGATTTGGCCCGTGGGCTGTAGTTCAGAGACCCCTGGTTTAAGGTTTTAGCGGAAACCAGCTAAAATCTAGAAATCTTTTGAGCCTTTGATCAACTTTCTAGCGTTTCTGGTTCAAAAGTATATGTGGCCAAAAAAGGTGAATTTGGGTAAAAATTACCCAGAAAGATTTACCCAAATTTTGGTTATTTCACCCTAACTTTTGAACAAAATAAGAAATGCTGCATATATACAGCTTAGAGCAAAATGAAATAAACATATCAATAACAACTAGAATGGTGATTGCGAATGGAACATTTTTGTATGGCTTTCCAAAGGAAGAAGTTTGGAATGGCTTAAAACATTCAGGAATTTTGCGCAAAATTTGCCTCCGATATACATTAAAGAAATCTGACGCAGCTAGATGTTTCCAATGTGGATAAGGGTATTTTTGTGAAGAGACAAGTCGTGTTAACTAATTGTGAACTGATGCAATCTTTCAAAAGTAGTTAATAAGGCTTTCAGGCAGCCCACAGTTTTCAAAACAGTACATGAGTTTGGCACTTCATAAGAATTTAAATAAATCAGGACTTTTTAAATTCAGTATGTGGAGAGTCCTTTATGGTTTTGTTATGATTGAGGGCTCTTGCAGCTTTGCTCGGCAATCTAATTAGAGGAAACGATGTAGTTTCATTGGCTCTTCCCCAATTAAGAGTGAGTAAGATATGGAAAAAAGCAAAATGAGCAGATCTGAGTAATGAAAAATTGGTGCACCATAATATTTTAGTTTATACAAAATTCCAGGAAATTGCGTTGTTATGTTCTGTGCTCGGGGGCTTCAAATAAAATTTATGATCAAGTGTAAAGCCAAGGTACTCCAGATTAATTTGTTTGGATATTGGCTGATTATTCTACTACCATTGTGTGGAGGAGTACCACTAAAATTTTGTCTCTTATGTTTTATATAAGCAGTTTGAACAAAATGCTTAATGTGATTGTGTGACAGTGTTGCTTTATAAATGTGATTGTGTGACAGTGTTGCTTTATCCAGTTTTTGAACTGTTCCAGCAGTAACTCCCTAATTTCTGCCTAGATTCCAAATTTGATGATTTGAAAACGCTAAATTTGATGGGAATTGGGAAGTATTATTAAACTTGACGTCTTCACTCTAATTACTTAATCCGCCTGCAACTCATGTTTTCACTTAAGGAACACATGAAAATGAGCTAGTATCTCCGTCTAAGTTGACAGAAAAGATAAATAACTGTCTGGAGCTATAAAACAATGCTGAATGAAAGTTTGCTATATCGGTGTATTTACCTAAAGTGTGTGGCATGTGTCTATGCCACTTTCACTGAACTTTATGTGAAAGATGTATATAATTGTAATGCCATGCAATTATTTCTTCAACTGCAAAGCATATTGTTTTAGAACCATGTCCTTGCATATGGTGGTGAGTCACTTGTAACAAATACCTGATTGTTCTCATTTCTCTTGAAAATTTAGAAGTAAATTGTGTGATAAAGATCGTAAGGTGAATGGAAAATGTGTTTTTTTGTATTTAGGTTCACATCATCCATATTAAAAAAAAATCTACAAAATTCTAAATACACTTGTTGAAATGCAATGGTATCTGAAGTGGTATATTTCATTGTTGCTTATCATATGATTACATCAAAAACGTTTGCAAACCATACAGTATTTGTTATGCAACCCTTTGTTTGATCAGATAATTATCGTGTGCATGGTTAACAGAAAATCTTTCCAGAAATTTTGTGGTGAAATTACCAGATGGTGGAGAGAAATTGTTGAAGTCTGTGAACAAGATAAAAAAACGTCTTGCTGAACTGAATACCACCACTACAACACAATCTTCTTCCAAGGTTAGACGAAACAAATTTGACAGTTTTCTTTTTCTTCCGTAGATGCAGCCGTCTGTTTTCTTGTAAAAACATTTGGTAGTCATTTTTAAGAAAGAAAATATACTAAATTATATTTTTATTGTGTTGTTGAGCACAGGGGCGTATTGAAGTTAGATGGCGCATGGGATTAGATGGTGTATTGAAAAAAGTGCTTGTGATGTTGTTGAGACTTTTTGGCGCCAGGGTCATTGTGCGCCCTTGTTATGCCCCTGGTTGAGAAGGCATGCCAGAAAAAAATGTGGAACCTGAGAATGACATTTCCCTGGGAAAATTTTGGGGTAATCGCGGAAGATTGTTGAATTGACAATAAATATATCATGCATCTATCGCTTCAAAACACGCGAGACAATATTATAACCAGTACATTATCAGCCTGAGTAACTGAATATGAACAGGATCTTTCCAATCAAACATGTGCTGCAAATGTAAAACGTGCTCTGGACTGGAGAATCTAGCGGTGATGTCATATGCAGAGCAAAACGGGTTTGGACCGTAAGTCCTTGTGATGGCGCCAGTGAAAAAAGCAACTTCATTGACTTGTAAATAGCTTTATGACAAGTATTGCAAATTGCGCAAAGCACTTTTAGGTGTGGATTCGATTTACATAAATGTCACAAAACTCTTAACTGTAACGTCCACACCAGTAGAGTCATGACCATAAGAGAAGTCTAGACAAAGGTCTACATTATTTTTGTCTGAGGGCCACATCAGCTTTTACAAGGGCTGAACATCTTACATAATGTGATTGTTTCGGGATATGTTGCATTCTATCAAATCAAATTTTTTGTATTTTGCATTATTGACAAAATGTCATTGCGGCTGGATGAAATGGTTTCGTGGGCCGAATTTGGCCCACGGGCCGTAGTTTGCATAACACTGGTCCAGACAAACGCTGTTTCAGACGCATCAATCCATTGCGTGGTGTAAGAATTTTGGCATTTGACATTGGAGATCACTGTAATGAAGTTATGAATGCATTGGGAGCTGCTGAAACAGTTTTTGATCAGTTAAATTTCCAAGTGAATGGCAGTGCAAAGCATGAGTGCATCTCAGGCACAGTTATTTTCTTAGGACAGAAAATGGCTTTAACAGTGAGTAAATTAAAACCTACTGCTTTGGTTTTCATGTAGTTAGCTGATCCTATTTATACTCCTGGAACCTGGAGTGACATTTTGAAGGTGTAATTTACAAGATAACTTTGTTTTTATATGAGTTTGCCAAAAATTAACTTTCGATATCCAAGTTTGCATTTTTCATAGCACTGTCAGGACAATGTTTTTACCAACTATCTTTGCTGTTTCAAACTTTTGGATTTTTCTTGGTTTAATTTCTATTATAAATTCAATTTATATTATAAATTAAAGCAGCAACGGATATTATGTCAGCTCGGAAAAGTTTCTCAGCAAACAGTGCATCCTTAGCACAAACCAAAACGAAGTTTTGGAGTTTAAGCAACAACCAGTTTTTACAGTTTCTAAAGCAGCTGTCCATCGATGCTGTCATCCATTTCACTAACTGCATTTTTCGTCCTTGGCAATTGTCCAGTTTGCTGGTTGCGTTGGCGTGATCGTTATCGCGGTAAGCATAGCAGGGCAATTTTTGTTGGTATGGGTATAAATACCTTTATGTACAACTGCCTGAGAAGCCTAACTGGAAACTGGCTAGTTTCCACGCACATAGCAGTCGTTTTTACTGAAACTTTGTGATTAAGGTTCATGTTCCGTTACAAAGCTAAGCTTGTTCGTGTTTGAGATCTCCCATCAGAGCTTGTTGTTTTCAGGATTTTCGGACTCAGGGTACATAGCTTGTTGTTCTCGCTGGGTGTGAGCATCACTTACTGGTGTCAACAAAATTTCTTTTCAGGGAAATGAAGCGGATATTGATAGCGATTTAGCCGGTTCAGAGGAAAGTCACAAAAAAGAAGAGTCGACATCAGGTGCCGTGAATGATAATGTAAGTTCAGAACTGGTCTGGTTCAGAACTTGTGAAATGCAACTTGTGTTTTGCTGTTGTGCAGATGAACCTGAAGCATAGAAAAAGCTGTTATTCAAATGGACCCGGAAAATGTGAAATATTGTTAGTTCCCTTAAATTATTCCGCCGATTTATCTTCTTGCGTAATTTGCCTTTGTCCACTCTTGTTATAAAAGTCCTTCCAGAAATTTCGTTTGTCGTGTAGCGGCTTTTGAAAAGAACTGCGTTAAAGAATCCGTCTTTTTTAATCGGAAGGATTCAGTAGTTTTACCTGTTTTTGTGGTTGGCGAAGACTTCTAATATATTTCTCTACTATAACTTGCCAAGCTCTCAATCGTGTTGTGCTTGATAATTATTGTTATATTGTTGAATTATGGGAACAAAATGTTGAGGTTAAACAAAAGGAGGTTGTTGACAAACTGCACGCCATTTCGTGGAGGTGTCTGCTGCTTATAATCGCGTGTCACTGCTGTTTAAAATAGGGACGGCAACCGTGACGTAGCAGTGCAACAGGCGTTGAAGAAGACTTGGGCAGAGCATTTTGTCGATTTGTTCTCATGACGACCTAAAAATAAAGTGCCTTCGTTTCTGAAACATGATTTATTTTCATCATCCGCTGACGATAAACGGGCGATCGACTGAACGGTTGAAAATGAATGTTGTGTTGGTCGCAAAAAAACAAAAAAATGGTTGACTGACTTTTTTTCATACAGGAAGTTATTCATTCCGCGTTTACCTGAGTCATCTGAAGTTTAGCCACGTCGTTGTAAAACGTTGGATTTTTTGCAAGCGCCGCTGTTTGAAAACGACACCGTGTTTTTGCAGCGTGCCGCCAGCTCAGCTGACCTACAAATCATCGAGAGAGGACTTGACCGTCTTTCTATCCACGAGGGACCTTTTTATGACGTGGTTAAGAAAGCTAACGCCAGGCCAAAGAAGTCCAAATTCCTTCTACATCGGTTCGATGATTCAAAAATGTATCTGTTTGAACCAATCAAGTTGCTGCTCACCATGCAGCGTTGTAGCAAACTTGGTCGCTTGTATAATTTTTGACAGTGTACAGTTTGCGCCGCGTGCGACGTTACTTTGATAAATGCTGCAAGTTCCCTGCCCTTCTCTAAGCGCTGTGATCTCTTGCAATGCAGGCAAGCAGCAAAGGCGAAGTCTGCCAAATCTCCTCACGCTTCGAAAGATCCGAGTTCGGTCCACAAGGAAGGGCACATTGCAAGTTCAGGTTGGCGGCAGACGTTTAATGTATTGCTGGCTCGGGCGGTGAAGAAATTCCGTGTGAACGTTGCTGGCCTGTTTTGGCAAACAAGGCCCCCATCAACGTATTCGTTGTTGACAATGCGAAGCAAATCAGTTCATTGTGAAGCAGAGTTTTGTTTGCTATTGGTCGTGGTTGCTTCTTACATCTGCAGTTTCCATGCTGCCATAGCGAACTCGTAAAATTCTTTACCGAAATTCTTTGCTCGCTCAGTTCTGATCGTTTCCAATAGACGGACAAGCGTCGCAGAATTTTTTTTCAAATGCGCTGCAAACTTGTCGACGAGTTGCTTGTTGCATTGACTGACTTGCTTATCGTTGATAACAAGATGCGCCGCGCAGTTGACAGCGGATGAATATCGCCGTTTCTCTTCTCCTTTGTCTGTCCGATGTTGCATGGCAACAGTAAATCATGCAACAGGCTGGGAGTTGACGGCTGCTTGCGAAACCACGCCGTAACATTCTCGTCCTACGATAGATCGGTTGCTGTTTCCGAGGGTTGACAAAGTGTTCAAGTCGAGGTGGATTCATTGGTCTTTGCTTAAACTCTGTTTGAACGGTTTTGATCATACACTGCACTATTGTAAAATTTTTTGACCTAAATCACTGTTTTTTTTCTGATGCGCTTCTTAACAAACACACAGTTTTCCCGCACACACAGCCTTAAATCACATTCGCTTTGCAGTTGCCAGTACCGCGAAGACTGCTGCCCCGTCGTCGAGTGCGCACAGCAGACCTGCAGTGGAGATACCTCTGGACGAGTCCAGGAACTTGATCACTTCGCAACAGATCCTGGTCAAGGTGCGGCAACAACGTGGCAGCCTCGTCGTTGTGCTTTGCATCCTCATGCAAACGCCCGGGAGTGTTTTTGTCAGTCAGTCAGTCTTGTGCATGCCATGGGCGTCGGAAGGATTTGTTCCGGGGAGGGGAGGGGAGGCAATAGTGAGTTTTTCCAGAGGTAGCGGTAGCCATGAAGATTTTTGCAAGGGGAAGAGCAAAAAAGTGATGAAATATAATTTTTCCTTCTGGAAAGTAAGAAAACAATCCTTTTTTTTGCAAAAATTCTAATAGGAAAATGTCAAATTTCAAAATCCAGGGGAAGGTCAATGCCCCCTGACCCCCCCCCTTTCAGACGACCCCGGTGCACCCTGTCGTGTAAGGTGTTACTTCTTATGACTACTGCTTTACCGTTGCGATGATTGGTTTTGCGCGCAACGCGCACTTCTCAAGCGCGTACTTGTTTCGCGGCTGTTGCCTTTGCGTGCGGGTAAGTTATTGGGGAGGGGGGGTAGCACGACGTGGTGACCTGTTACTTTTCGCTGAGACGTTTCGGACATTTATCCCGTAGTAATCACAAACTCGTCGTAACAATATTCACCTTGCCTACCTTGTCAGACATTATGACCGAATGGATTTACTGTAATTTTTTTCGGTCATATAAAAGAAATTAGGTCTATGGCAGAAAAATGACCGAACAAAACCCTGGTAGTGGCTGAACTGTCTCTCAAGCCAAATAACTGTACCACTTAACATACTGGCCAGCAAGTCCTTTTGAGTATTCGGTGTTTTCTTTTTTCTTTAGAGCCATAGGAGTTAAGAACCACAGGAGAAACATTTGCAATCTTGCAGGAAGGTGGACTTGTTCTTTCGTTTCATTATCGCTTGAGATGCTTTGATTAATCAATCACGTCTGTTCAGTGGTTTGCAACCCCCCCAGCTTTCCGTGTAATGCGTGCTGTAAATAGCCATTCAATGTGTTGTTTGTTGCCAGACGAAATTCTCTATCTTGTAGCAAAACCCTCGTATAGTTGCCAGGATTAGGAGGCGTCGGTGGTATCGGAAACGGGGTTTTTACCTGAACTGCTGCGTTTTCAAATTAACCCTCGCAGTGTGACGTCTGAAGTATCGCAGTGTGACGTCTGAAGCATCGCAGTGTGACGTCTGAAGCATCGCAGTGGTCAGTGAAGTTGATGTTATCGCTACCGTGCTGGTGTTGCCGACTGGTGCTGGGAGGAAAGATCTGGAAAGTTTCGTTCGCACCTCATATATCAAACGTGGGGAGCGATTTCGTTTCGGGTTTTGACGGTGAATTTGTGAAAAGTAGTTTCGATAACTTGTCAGTACGCAGCTTTTCAAAAGCAAACAGTCCAAAGTTAACGAGTGTCACAACGTGAGCTATTTCTCTTTTATTGTAGATAAGTTAAAGTAGAAGTTCTCCGGTTTTCGCGTTTTACAAACTTTCTGACTGTTACGTCACACAATCAACGTCACACAATCAACTGCTTCAATATTTGAACAGGAACAACAGACCTCGTTGGCCGCTGAGCGCCTCGCGGCCAGGTATGGCCACGGCGACGCCGGGCTCTCGTTTGCGCCCGTTCGCCCGGCGACGAGGACCTGCTGGAGGGAGCGCAGCGATTTTGACGTCGACAGCGATGACGACGAAGGGTTCCGTTACGTTGGGGGAATGATTGATGACTTGAGCGACTTGGATGACGTCGACTGACTGCTGACGTCACGCACGAAATGGTTTTTGCGTCAAAGCTTGTCAACGAAGACGGGAGTTACGTAACGAAGACGAAAAGAGGTGTCCACGCCTTGGAGTCAACTTTCATAGAAGCGATCTTTCAACCGAAGTCTGGGCCCTACTATTGCGCTGAACAGAATGAAATTTTATTGAACAAGGTTTTAAGCGTCAAACGCGTCACAGCTTCGATTACGTCGGAACTGGCTGACCTTCACCAAACAGAGTCTTACCTCAAACAGAAATAGTCGAATGAAAGACAAGTTGACACCATTGGCTACTTGTTACAAATACACTTGTTTTTTTCCCTGACCGCTTTTTCCAGTCGTGCAAGCTGATTTATGAGCGTTTGTGTGGGAGGGGCGGATGCCGCGTCATTTGATTGACGCTCGAACGGTGTCCTGTAAGCTGTAAGTCAAAACATCAGGAATGGAAGCATGGCGCAGACAGGGTTGTTGCTAAATTGAAAACAAGCAAGTGGAGTTAGTGGAATCAACATTCAGTGTGCAGCAGATTTTGATATTTCGCGTTTTATATTCTGGCGGTTATGTCGCTGCACCGCGTTTCAAAGCGTTCCGTTTTTGTTGTTTGTTGACGTCTGTGTCAGTGTGTTATGTTGTTTGTTGGTGTCTGTGTCAGTGTGTTATGTTGTGTGTTGGTGTCTGTGTCAGTGTGCTTTGTCTTGTGCCTGAACGCGATGATAGTCTCAGTTAGAAATTTCTCCTTGTGATCAACTCAGGGCCGAACGTTCTTACGTCACCGGAAGTGTGGGGGGATGAAATGGCGCTTTTTTCATTTCCGCAACGCCGCTATGCCGCAGGTTCATTTAACTTGCTGGTTATGCATTTTTCTGAGAATGTCCTCGAGGTTCCGGTTGACTGTCTTGCCGACGCCCCCCCCCCTTTGAAAAACAAAAGTTACGTTTCTTTTGTGGCCTTTCCTGCTGCTGTGAGTCTAGGACACGCTCCAATGCGTGCGAGCCCGCTTGCACTGAATCGTTCGCGGCATTTTTTGAATTTGGTTCAAACCAGTGGCTCATCCACCGACAGCATCGGTTTCGCGCAGTTGTGGTCACAGAAGTCATTCGACAAACAAGCGCCCGACTTTGCATTCTGGGTTTTTTTTCGCTGAAACATGGCGGTCATTTTTTGCTGAGACATTTCGGTCATTTGTCTCACGGCTGTATTAAAACTCGCCATAACAGTGTTCATTAGCCTAGATTTTCAGACATTCTGACCGAAATGACTCAATTTTTTTCGGTCATTTCAAAAACATTCCGGTCTATGACCGGAAAAAAAGCAGCTTTGCAACTTGCAATTGGTCGGTACATACAGACGTCCTGATTTGAAGACTATGCTTTCGTAAATTTTGGTTTGTTTTTGCTTCAGAAGCGCTTGGAATGCAAAACGGGTTGCAAGGTATCTAGGACATAAACTATTAATCCCTGTTGTGTGCAACTACCTTACAGACGCAATCGAAAACATAACTGTTTTTTCAGACGTGATAGGTTTTATTTAAAGTTGTTTTCTTTTAAACGCAATCGACAACAATGCCTGACCGTGATGACGACCGTTCTCGCTACGTCTCCCCGTCGTTCTTCGTGACGCCCGCCCCGTTCACCTGCCTCCTGGTCGGTGGGGGGATGCTGCTGTGCCATCTGGCGTGCTACAGCCCGCACCTGGTACCGGAAAATTACCTGTTTGTGCTGAAGCCGTTCTACAACTACGTCGTGCACACAAAGCCCATCCTCATCCAGATCATCTACCACGGTGCGCTGATGGTCCATATCGCCGAGGCGCTCTATTCTGTCAGGAGCACTTTGCAGTGTGGCGTCACAGATGGCGTGGCGCGCTTTAAGTGGTTCATGCAGACTCTGTTGTTCGGCGTTTTTTCTTTGACTTTAATAAAAGGAAACTTGAAGCCGAAAACGACCTGAAGATTTCCTTTCCGAAGTGACTTTTCTGTGCGTGCAGTTGTTTTGCTGATACAAAGGAACTTGTCCCATTTCGTTTGAACGCGTCAGAATTGCTCCATTGTTTCTGAGCCCGACTTTTGAAGTTTGCTCACTGATGTTTGTTAAAAAAACGCCTGATAATTATCACATTTTAACTTTCGACCCCGACACTGAGTAACCTTTGAACTTTCGAAGCCGACACTGAGTTACCTTGCCGCGAAAGTCAGGTTGTTCACCGACCTGGCAAGGCAACGCTATGTCGGATAAGGAATATTAACGCTCTGTAGTCAGCATAGGCTGAACGCGCGTTGCGGGCCACACACGGCCCGTGAAGCCCTTTAATCTGGCCCGCTGTTCTTGACAAAGTAATATTAACAAAGCCATTTAACATTTTTACATCATGTGTATTAGCTCACACTAACCGGCATGAAGCCAAGAAGTTCCCCTCTATTATGTTGAGTCTACTCTAGACCTTGCATTGTGTACATTGTTACGCTGTACGTACAAAAACTTGCTTTAACCGCACTATCTACCTGCGTTTTTTCTCTCAAGTTGTAACACTGGTTTGATGAATTTTTGAAGGAAAATATCATGTATGTGGGACAGGTGCACGTTCGTGGTAGTGTCTCTCATAAAACACACGTGTTGGTTGACGCTTACGCATTTCCGTGGATAAGGTGCGTTTTACGTGGTTTTGAACGGTGATATGGACTGCCGTATGCATTGTGTAGCAATAGACCGCGATCCTGAAGTACAACACACTCCTTGGTCACGTGAACGTGTACTTCGATTCAAGTCTTGCCATTCCAGCTGTTTTTTACGTTTTCACAACGAATCGTGTTTCTGGCGGAGAGCTGCGAAGTGTTGGATTTCCGTTAATTTTCTGTACCGCAGCCATTGCGAGCGGATTAATTGTTAGTCAGTTGCCTCTGAAACTGGTAAGGTGGGTTCGATTCTCGGCAGCGGTTGTCCAGCCTCGTGATCGGCATGGATGGGAGGGTGCAAGTTTTTAATTCCTAAAAACGTATTTTTTTTCTAGAATGACAACGTGTTCCTAAAAACGTATTTTTTTCTAGAATGACAACGTGTCCCGTTTTCCTTCAACTTGCAGCTTGTTGACTTAGCACATCGCCTCCATAACATACTGCACACCATGGTATGGCTGTGACCACGAGGTGCAAAGGATTTATGCTGTAATTTGNAATATCTGTGCGCCAACTTGGGATTTTTCCTTAAACGCGGCGACAGAATCACAACTAAAATTGCGCAAGATCGTGAGCTGCGAGTGGAATCTATAAAGCATTTTAAACTCGTATCTGTGCAAAATGCGCTGCAGATCTTTTGAAGAAATTTGCGTTTTGTTCAACGCCCCAGTTTTTAAACAGTTTGCCGACCATGACCTAAGCGTTCGTATTTTTCCAGGATCCCGTCTGTAGTGACTGTTTTTTTAATTCTGACATCTTGCGATGAACGGAAGCCGCACCCCACTTCGCCACCTCCCCGCAAACTACTTCCGCGGCCCAGGCCTCCTGTGGGGGGTGGCGAGTGTTTTGATTCTGACGATCGGCCATCTTGGATGCTACTACCCCGACCTGGTCCCGTACGGGCGCATGGGCCCGGCCGGGCGCCTGTATCAATACGTGGCGCTCAGCAATCCAATGATCCTTCAGGCACTCTACCACGGCTTGCTGGCCGTGCACTTGATCGAGGGGCTGGTGGCGCTGAAGTTGTGCGTCGATTGCGGAATCACCGATGGAGCGACGCGCGCAAAGTGGTTCGCGCAGACCCTCGTGTGCGGCATAACCTCGCTGCGACACTTGATCGCAGCGTCGTCGCGGAAGGCGGCGGCGTGACGTCTGTACGCGAAGAAGGCTTTGTCGTTTAATTGCACGACAAAAGCCCAATTGTGACGTGCATAATCGCACGCGTCCGTTCCTGCTTATCTCATCGTGAAGCAGAAAAGACAGGAACAACTTTCTGAGGTGCGAACGCGCAGAATGCTTTTGTCCCCGTAGTTGTCTTCAGCACTATTCCCCCACAAAGGGAAGCGGCCTCCCCCAAAAGTAGCAACAACACATTTGTGGGGTCACCGGTTCACAAGGATGCTGGCCAGTAAAACTGGTACGAAAAATTCTCAACTGTCTTTAGCGACTGTTGGTCTGTTTTGTAGCAATGTTTCAATTTTTGGCACCACGCCGTTGCTTATTGTCTGGTGTAGCTTTCAGTGCTGTCGATGATCAACCGAAGAGCGGCCTGAAGTGTAATGATTGTTGAAACATTCTCCAACGTGATTCACTGCAGATTGCGCGGATCTCCATTGTGACGAATTTCTACTTTGTGATGCAACCAGCTTAGAACATATTCAAGCGAGGTGTACAAGACGGATTTTTTTTTATCTTATAAATATCGTCGTCTCATTTGGAACTTCACTTATGCAGTATTAGTGGCACTGGGGGGTGCAGCAGGCTCGTAATCAGGAGGGCAAAGCCCCCCTAGAAAATTTTCGCCCCGCCTGGGAAAATCTGTTGGACACAGATTAAAAATTTGGGCCCGTCTCAGAAAACTCTTCGCCCCACCCTGGTGTCCCAAGCTGGTTACGGGCTGGGATATAGTTAGTTTTGAACAATTTACATTTCCAGGTCCGTGACGATTTTTGCCCGATGGCATGGCGCCCCGTCGTGCATAAATATTTCGCAACTATGCGCTGCCATGTGTAACTCCAACTTCTCTTTCATCAATTCCAGATATTTTTGCCATTCATGGTGGTTCCGGGATCGAGGAAGAATAGGCCGGCCGTTCATTGGGTTGAAATCGCTCCCAAATCATCACACTCGGGGGGTGTTTCATGGTTTGCTGTGTGAATCTTTCATAGTACCGAGTTCCTGGTGCTCTCCTCACAGTTCTCTTCCTCGAGGCAGACTGCTGAATTGTTGTTTCGTCGGAAAACAAAACTCTGGACCATTGCGGGCTTGTCCAGTCTTTGTATTTTTTCGCAAAGTGCAAGCGCTTCAACTATTGCAGGGGTCAGTCTCGGTTTTCTAGCCGGTTTCCGTGATTTGAGGCCGAATTCGTCGGTTAAACAGCGACTTCTGCTGATTCTCGAACCAGTTTCCCCAAGTTCCGCTCAAATCCTTTTCGGTGAACACGTAGGAGACTTCACGACACATCTTTTTATCAAAATATCGTCTCGTCGGGTGGGTTTCCGTGGACGACCGCTCTTACAATCTGAATAAGATCTACAAGTCTTGAACTTGACCACTGCCTGATGCACTGCTGTTTTACTGACTACGAGGCGTTCACTTATTGCACGTTCAGTGTATCCATCCTGGCGTAGAATCACGATCTGAGCTCGCTGTGCCTTAGAGAGAGACCGTTTCTTCCCCAATCTGAGGCAAGAAAATAATGACGAAACAGCAAAAAAACAACCTCATTGCTGAACTTGAAACAGTCTCTTGTGTCACACTCTCGCTCACCAGAAAGGATGATGCAATCGCGAATGATTTCTGATGCAATACTGCGGAACAAGTAGCTTCGCACACAAAAATCGACTTTG
>JGI24159J19872_10003899_pt1 | contig 18862 bp, 9 predicted proteins | sample Ectturendosymbi4_FD_19872 | JGI IMG/M metagenome (IMG submission 19872) | reverse complement strand
CAGTAAACTTGTGGTGGTGGTCTCAGTGTTAGTGCCATTTTTTGCTTAATATTTCAAAGAGGATCTTGTCAAGTCTGACCATTCCAACTGTTCTCACCAGGCGCACCTCACCACCTCTCAGCGCCTTCAGGTGCACAAAGAGAATGTTCTCACAGAAGGAGCGCGTTGAAAGCGAAGTGCTCGCTTGGAGACGAGCACCGTTTTGCAAAGAATAATGCTGTCATAGAAAAAGCACATCGAAAGGAACAGAAATAGCTAAATATGTGCAGAGAGAGCAGGTTTTGTGCTAAATCTGTCAGATATAATATTTTTACGAATGGCGCCCCANAGCCCTCNCTCTGTATCTGCGTTAATTTTAATTTCAAGAGAGTTTAAGCTAAAAGGCTACCACGGCCAGGCACGGGATGGGGGTTGAGAGTCTTCCTGGCTATAATCGCAAAGAATCTGATCGTTTTGTCTCAAGTTAGGGCCGTTTTCAAGTCTATCAACCGATTTGTTTCATCCTGATATGTATTTAAATATTGTTCGAAACTGATAATGCTAAATGTTGGTTGGAAAAAAGAAATTTGAAAAAGTCTTTAAAAGTTAATGGAATAGACGTTGATGCTACAAACGCACCTATTGGCTGTATCTAAAAACACTGACTTTGAATAAGTCCGGAATGTGATGAATGCATTTACCGAAATATACCTAAAAAACTTTTACTGTATTCTATTTGCATAGCTTTTGTGGGTGGTCTATTTAAGGAATCTACACCAGAAGCACAGAATTTCTCTGCTGGCCCCTGTGTGAAACTATCTGTGAAAAAGTTATTGATTTAATGTGCACGTATAAGTTTGTTTACCTGAAAACAGGCAAATATGCGTTTTTTAAATCTTTTTATTGGTGGTGTATTATGTTTCGTTGTTTGGCTCTTACGCGACTAAACTTTTGTTACGCTTTGTGCAGTCTGCATTCTCCCATATGTCGTGGTCAACATATTACTGGGAACTGGTGATCTGCAGTGTGGCAACGTCGCCGTTCCTTACATCATCTCAACGTACTTGGTCATCATCAGCAGCGCTGTTAACTTTTTTATATACAACCTGTGGCATCGAGAGTTCCGGTAAGCGATTGACATTCCTGCTTTTTGACCAACTTTATCAGTTGGTCTTCAATAAGTAGGAAATCCCGTAAAGCTTTGCAATTGACAGTCAATATCTTTATAGATCAGCAGTGCAGACCCAATAAAATGTACAGGTTGTGTGTCGGCTACACTGCTACTATTATGGATAAGAAAAACTACCACCAGGTAACTTCTGTGTAAATATCCTTCAGCAATATGTCTGTGAAGTCAATTGCTCTCAGCAGACATTGTGACAAAGCAGGCCCGATTAGATTTTCACAACAGAGCATTGCAAATCCAAAAAAATAGCAGTTGCTCAATATTTTGGAACGTACTGGTTGAAAATTGTCACGTAAACGACCACTTGCTATTTTGAAAGTGCCTAAAATGTTTAACTCGGCTTGTTTTTCCAAGGTTTGAGCTGGTGATGAGGCTGCGTTGTCTGTCTCGCAACGAGCGACGCACGAGAAGATCGAGTCGCGGGACGTCAAGCTCACAATCTCGCCCAATATCAGGGAACTCTTGGCCCATAGTAAAACAAACCAAACATCCGTCACCACATTATACATCCGGAGTGAGCTCATTCCAGCAGAAAAGCTAAGCAAACTGAAAAGCTTATATTCAATGCCCGCCAGAACCTTTCATACCAAATACGCAGTGGTAACAAAGGTCTTTGTAATGAAGAGCATGAAACAGAGCTTTGTTCTACACAGGTGTGTGGGATGCAAAGTTGTTTTCAAAAGAGAAAAAAAGCATTGTTCAATGTTTGTACAGAAAAATTCATGCAGTTGGTACATTGTTTCTCTCGTACTTGGAACATTTTAAGCGAGCTTCACTTCAGATCATAAAATCAAAACAACTTTTGATTCCATTCTGCATAAAATTGTGTTTAAACTTTCAGGATACTGCAAACTTTCTCATGAAAAACATTTTTATGTTTGATGAATTGGATACGGTTCGGCTGTACGTTTACCGGACACCGGCATAGTTGATCATTTGTACGAGTGCATAAAAAGCTTGACTTTTTCCTTTACTGTAAGACAGATTTAAGGAAATAAAAAAAACGCGAACTTGAAAAGATAATACTCATTTATTTCGAAGTGTGAGCATTGTTTTTGAAAACACGTGTTTGAGGTTGTTTTATTAGGTCAGGGACTTGAACCACAAAACAAACAAGTAAAGATAATATAGTAATTACTTAAGTTCTGCGTTGCTGTTGTTAAATATAGTTATTAAACATATGTCTGCCGGAAATATGCTTGGTGATATGATGAATCGTATTATGCACTATATAACTTATTGCACTGCACTTGAAAAACTTAAACTGTTGCAAATCGTTTCATGCTTTTCGTTGCGCAGAGTTTCAAACAATAATGGAATAAATCAGATAAAAACAGAAGCAACATTCATACTGCGGTTTGTGTTAGATAAAAAAGATCAAAGTTCATGTTACAACATCTGAAGAATGAAATCATTATACCGTACCTCGGAGTGTTTGAAGCGACCCCCTGTACATTCATCAACTGAATTGATTTTTATTAAGTGCCAGACTTAACTGAGCTCCCCGTCAATCCGTCAATGTGATGCGGGCATGACAACTTTTAGTCAGAGATTGTTATTCGTAGATCAACTTAATATCATTTTGGCAACTTAAAATACTTGCCGTTCATAAAAAATAAAACCAAAAAAATTGAGACTCCCTCCTTTAATTAATGGAAATCAAAAAACGTTTAAATACATTTCCAACGTGCCAACTGCCAATAACTGCTTCAAGTCACAAAAATTTGTGCTAATCATAGCAGAAGCCTCCACAAGGGCGGAGATGTCTCATAGCTGCAGATGAAGTTTGCCGCACCAGGCTTTCATCTGAATTATTTCAGCGTGACCAGGCTGCCTAAAGTAGGCAACTCTTTGCATATACTAGCTTTGTCTAACTGCATTGTTGGCTGTTTGATGCAAACTGAACATTCATGTGGAAACACTTCTCAGTGTTTGTACATAACGTTATTCTAAAGCTTCAGATGCCAGTGAAGTTTGTGATAAGATTATATGCTTTCCATTTCCTGATCTTTCATCAAAATTATAATTTCGCTTTGAGATTATAATCTCGCTTTGAGATTTGTGCGTTGCTGCCCATTGAAACCGCATGTTCAGGTGAAGCGAATGAAGCTTTTCGCGAATCATATGGCTAAAATTCATTTTGAAGGTAAATGGTCGTGGAACAGTTAAAATTTGTCGATTGCTGCTTCACACAAAATGAGAAATTTTAGCTTTGTGTAACTTTGCGATGTTCAGACGTATAGCTGCGACTCATTCGCAACAGGAAATGTTTTGATCGCGTGAAAGCGAACAAGCCATGTAATAAAGCTGTTAACAGTCTCATTGCAACAGTGCAAAGGTTGACGCCTGTTACTCGATGAATGCATAAATCTGCGACGAGCGTTGGCAGTTATCACTTAAGTTAAGGGATTACTGTGGAATCTAAACTTTGTCTTATCTACTGTAATTTAGGGCCAATGCTACTGATCTGGACGTAAAGCTTCTTGGTTGCATTTCAAACGTTATGTTTATTTTGCACGGTTTATTTTCACCGTGTTTACAGCGCTTTCTTAGCAAAGCTATTTTAATCATTTGTTGCATTTATAAAAGAGTACAGTAAAAGTTTGAACTGTGATATCTTGTTTGAGGCGAGCGCTTGAATATGTGTTCTGAAGATTTGAAACATTCCTACAACAACTTCAGCAGTCCCAGAATCCTCGCTCAAAAGTCCAATCTGATTGCAAGGAAATCACGAAATTGTGGCAATAGCAATTTTTTGAAATTGTTTCGTTTAATACAGGATTTGAAATCAAACCCGAAAATCAAGAGGATGGTTTGATCTCTGTCTATGAATATATATCAAACCCATGGACGTCCGCAGGGAGGGAGGGCAAAACGAGCATGTGCCCCCCTGGAAATTGGGACTTAGAACCAAAAATTTCTAGAAAAACCTGAAGTCTGCATCTTGATTCCGATTAATTGTCGTACTTCTTGCATTGACAGTTTATTTGCCGGTATGACACTCACCCTGCATAATAACCAGGTACACTACACTGGTGTCAAACAGTGATGAGCTTGCAGTTGACTTATGTCTACTCTTTCCTGCAGAGCCAGATTGCGAAACTTGCGAGCGGATTGTTCTATAGTTGGTCTTTATTGCGTAACAATAACATGGCAATAAATCTTCAAAGGTTTACTTCAAGTAACGGTAGAAGGCATTTTGACGCAAGTAACTGTTGAACGCAGGCATCTTGGCAGGTAATGCAGCGAGACAGTGAGTGCTGATAGAGGAAAGGCACGTAGGTTTATACTGTGTAAAAAAAAGCATGGGTGAATCTGTAGCAACGCTTCCACAAGTTTGAAAATCCATTGTCAGTGTGAGACTGAGTATGAACTTGACTTTATTTTTGCGGTCATTGACCGATTTTTTTAAGTGACCGAAAAAAATTATGTCGATTCGGTCATAAAGCCTGAAAATGTAGGCTAGTGAATAGGCCTACTTTTACGGCGAGTTTTAATACCATTATGGGACAAATGACCAAAGTGTCTTAGCGAAAAAAAGCAGGTGTTAACAATTAGCCTGAGTGAATAGCCTAATCCAGTGGTTCCCAAACGGGTGGGTCGCGGATGCTGTGGTGTCATCAACAGCAGCTTTAACAGCTTGCTGAAGTCTCGAATTTTTATAACTGCGCATATCAACATTTTGTGTTACATCAGCAAAACCGAAACACTGACAGATTTTGTGATGTTCACATTATCTTCGTTATAATTCCTATCCGGTTTCTGCTCGTACTATGTATACAGTTTCAATCATTAACGCAGGAAGAATTTTTTCCAACAGGGGCCATTAACGGATTTTTCCACAGGAAACCATAAACATTTTTCCAGGGGGGCTAAAAGCGATGAAATTTTATTTTTCCTTCTCGAAACTAAGAAAAATGACCTTTTTTTGCTAAAATTGTGATAGAAAAATGTCAAATTTCAAAATCCAGGAGGGGGATCGGTCCTTTCTGCCCCCCTTCCGACGCCCATGGTTTCAGTCGACCTTACCGTAGAAACACGCCAGCACTAGAAAAAGTAAACGTTGCCCAGTGATGCTGAGATTACATCAGCCTCAAACATCTGTCCTGCTGTGAATACTAGCAAAGTACAACCGATATCTTTATCGTTATATTTCCGTATTACATTCACTAGTTTCATTCGTTATGGTTGAAGCTCATGATTCCAGGACAAAGTAGCGTATAGTTGACAGATGGTGGGATCTTACCAGCAGGCCTATCACTTGATAGTGATGTGCATAAACGATCAAAATAACTTTCTAGCATATAGTGTAGTTTGCGATTAATACGCTTCAAACAAACTGTTGCATCCTAAAGAAGATCTGGTGTGCTATGCAGCAATCATCATACCCAACTATGCTCCCCTTTCGTTGTCTACTTACACTCGTTTCCACCTACCTCTGTGAGAAGGGGTGGATATTGGGGAGGCGAATGAAAGACGATTGCCTCAGACCCCTTTTTTTCAGAGATGCTGCGGGCCCTCCTGTTTGTTATTGTGAAAATTATCTTAATACACGTGGCTATGGCTGTCAACGAAGCGCATTTTGTGACTGATGCTGTAACATGAGGCACATGAGACTGATGCTGTAACATGAGACTGATGCTGTAACATGATTTTCTTTGTGGTGTAGAAAGGGTAAAGCATTTTGTGAACATCCATTTGCATTGCATCGATAGCACCTGAAAACGATAAGCAAAATGTCGACGTTTCCCCCCCTGGAAAAATTTCTGTGGATGCCCATGATCAAACCAGTGCTGAATGTTCTTGGTAATTTAGGCTAAATTGCCCTTTAATTTGAAGTTCTAGTGGACTATTTATGTGAAATACAAACGTTTTTAAATAAAAGTATGCTAAAGACCAAGCACAAAACCTAATATCCCTAAAGAATGGGGATATAAGTGTTCAAAATTGAACACAAAAAATGAAACGTTGGAAATGTTACAAATTTTTAACATGTCATTACAAGTGAACCTCTTGATTGCTCAAACGAATTTAGATTTCTGAATATGTCAGCGTGACACCACTTACAAAGTGTTCAAAAATTTATTTATATTTTTTTTCTGCGTCGTCCACTGTCCTTCTTATGTGCCTTCTCAGCGCAGTAGTGAAACACACTTTCAACATGCAGCAATGACCAGATGAGTTTGTTTGCAATTGTTGACATCAATTGCAAACTTGACATACAAACCGTCGTTGTAATCGAGTGCTTTTCTTCTGTTTTGTTTGAATTTCACTAAATGCCTCTTGAAATTTACCAGTTCAATCTGCTTTTGTTAAAATTTGTCATTGGAAGTTTACAGTTGAGACTCCATCTTTTAACTCTTTGAGCGAATATGAGCAGCAGTCATAGGATGATTGTCGAGCGCCACAATCAGCTAATTTACTCCAGTTCTACTCACACACAGACATCTGCTCAGAGCAACTTTGTTTCTTTCCTATTGGCCATAACCTTTTATCATTGAAACATCTGGTTTGGTTTTCACCAATAAATTTTAGTGTTCAATTTCCTTTTTACTCAAATTGGGAAACCTAAAACTGTAATTTTGCGCCATCGACAAAAAATCAGAGTTACAGTAAAAAAATTACAAACTCAGGCATTTTGACATGCCAGCACCGCTCTTTTGGTTTTATGATAGACCATAACCTTCCGCTCGATATTCTGATGTGCATCGGTTTGCATGAAATTGAGGTCGACCGAAGACCAATAAAGAGCATTGTTTTTGTGCAACATCATGTGTGTGGCTGTCTCCATTACACAGAGGCACTCAAAATGATATCACATCGATTTTTGTGCATTTATTCATTTTTACAGCAGAGGAACTCATGCTTGAAACTAGGCATGCCATAGCATGCAAAACAAAAGAACAATGTGAGTGCGAGCGGACGTAAAGGAAGCAATACAAGATCGGCAGTAGAACAAGGCACTGCCGCCGAATTTACCACAACCTACAAAACGTGAAGGAAAACCCTGCTCAGTGCAAGATGACGAAATCTAGACTGTTCCGAGAAGCTTCAAAGGGGGAAGATTAATGCTTGAATGGCAAATCGGCACAGGTTGTTTCAAAACTTGATTCAGTTGAGCCCAGTTTTGAACGAGTAAATGTGTTCTTGTTTGCCAGTATGCAAGTCGTTCCAACAACAATGCCCAGGCAGCGAAAATAACTTTGTGTGTTGAGTTTACGACATATTCAAGAATCCCCCGCGCCCCATTTTCGTAAACAGCACGCTGCACAAGCATGCACAGTTACTGCTCGTGATCGTGATCTTGATGTCATGCGGCTTGTGACCCATGCTCAGCACAAATGCCAAAAGTTTTTAGCGGTAAGTAATGTTCAGGCACAATGCTGCACTCATTTTGTTTCAAGAGCACAATAAAAGAGATCAAAAGGTGGAAAATATTTTGTTTGCATTTTGTTTTGAACCACGTACGCTTCTGCGAGGGAGACATCATTCCAGGGGTGCGAGAAGCTTCCGTCTTCATGACGGCAGATTCATCTATTTATTACTCTTCTGCGACTTTTTTTGTTTTCTTTTGCAATGGACTATAGACAAAAACGCGAGGTTCGTTAAAACCTAAGTGTTTGTGTCACGATATTTATTATTCGCGTACGCATTAACTGCAATCTATCTTATTTACGAGCTTGCAGCAGTTTTTGCTCGAATAAACCAACGAGATATTGGCATTGTTTTTGTGACGTGGAAATTACTTTTCAGGGCAATTTTACGATAGTCTGAGCGTAGTATACAGTAGGCTTATATACAAGTGAATTCCGCATTTCATCGTTCGTAGTATATGGTCCTGAGGTGAATTGATCGTAGAGGAAAGGATTCGTTTGCACTACCTTTCATATTATAGTGGATTGTTGTTTTGGTAACAAAGTGCTTTTTTTCGTTTGGAGAGACGTGAAGGTCTGCTCGACGTAGCTCTGATTATCATCATAACCCTTTATCATGTCTAAGAAAGGAAATGAATGATGACTAAGCTCGTTTTGATTTCACTCGCATCGGAATAACTGAGTAATTGCGAAAACCTCAGTGCATGCTCTGTGAAACTGTTTTCTCCAACGCAAATTTGAAGCCATCAGAGCTGCAAGTACGCTTCAACAACCGACATGGCGGGTCAATGTTGTGGGCCATGATGAAAAATCTTTTCGAGCTAAAGGAGGTCGTTTTGATTCTAGAGCAACCCTTCCAAAATTAGGTTTTGTATCTGTTCAAAAACCACTGTTGAAGGCTTCATACCACAAAGTGGTGTTTAAAGTAACCAAGTCTAAGGACGTCATACGATTGCAGAAGAGCTTATTAAGTCATGTGCATCAGAAATGATCACAACTATTGTTGGAAATGAAGCAAGAAAGAAGATTGAATTAGTGCCTCTATCAAACAATGTTCTTCAGAGCTGAATTGCTGATTTGAGTTAAGATGTTTTGGAACATGTTATTTTACATATGAAGGCTGGTCCATTGAAAGTCTCTCTCCAGTTAGACGATATTACCTGTTTCGAATTGCAGTCAACAGACTGCATTGGTAAAATATTTCCATAAACTGTTGGGGATGCGAGGGCAAAACATTTGTTTGGATACAAGGATAAAAAAGGTTGGGAACCCTGCTTTATAACTAACACGTCAAATGAATGTAGGTGTATTTTTTGTTGTTTATGTGAACTGTGAATGACCTAGTTGAGAAATCTCAAGGAAATTGAGAAACGCATATACAACATTGTCCAGCATCTTTTTTCTGAATATTTATTGCAGATAATGCAAAAGAATACGATGTATGAATAAAACGAGCAATCTTTTGGCGAGAAATAACAGAAACGGAGAAAATTTAGACTACCTCTAAAAATGGTGAACGGCAGTTTGTATTTTTGGCACGGTAACCTTTTTGTCTGAAATGTCCTGAGCAAACAGATAAAACCATTTCTAACAGAGGCCACTGAAAATATCCATAGCAAATTTTGTTTCACGATTCAGATAGCTTTTAAAGATTTCTTCAAGGAGCCTTTTAGTTTAAGCAGCTCATTTGCAAATAAGACTCCCGTTACATTTAGCCACATACTTCTAAGTTTGAATCCGGATTTAAGAATATTGATGAAATATGAACTTGCAGACAAACACGTAGGTTTCAGAACAGTTTAAAAATCACGGTTGAATTTTATCTAAACCATTTATATTGGTTACATTGAACATCAAACTATGTACATTTGTAAAGCCGGATGCATCACAATCATGCCCACATCTAAAGCTCATTTAATGTTTAGTTACAAGAACCTATACATGCAGGCAACGGAATAAAAACATTGGACGAAAGCAGCGACGCATTCTGAACACTGCTGCAGATGTAGCAAACAGGTTCTTCCAAAGTCAGTCGAAGCCAGCAGCATTCTCATCAGATTCTATATTTTGGAGTTGCTCTGAAAGCTCCTTATCGATAACTTGCCAATTTCTTGAGTGCAGTGGTTCATCACTGTCAACCAACATGCTGTTGCCCATGGCTTCAGCTCGCTTATAGGCCGCTGTCAAAAGATATGTAAGGCAGGATAATCCACTACATCAAAAGAGTAACATATTCCACAATAGCGAATATGTTTGTTTTGTCGGAAATAGCTTTATGAATAAATTCCTGACACCAGCTGGATAGTTGTGCTGAGGGGTGACTTTATCAAAACCCATAAGTCATTGAAAGAGGGAGTTGGGAATGAGTTTTATAAGCTTAGGACCTTGATCAATCACAAGTTTTAGTTGGTTTCTCAACAAAATGTTTAAACTGAGCCCTTAGGTGCTATTCAGTGCTTGATGCAGTGATTTTCCACATTTTTCAAAGTAAAGTAGACTGACTCAAATTCTTACGAATGGAACAAACTGGCAAGTGGATTCCACTTTCAAGTGTGTGTCGCAACGAGATGTTTTGCAAACGCACGCAACCAAAGCTGTATTACAGGTATACACACAGAGTCAGGCCCGTAACCAGAGGGGGGCAATCGGGCAATTTCCCCCCCCCGAAATTTTCAAAATCGTATATATTTGTTAAGTATAGCAACAAGTTTACATCATTTTGCCCCTCCTGAAAAGATCAGTTGGTTGCGGCCCTGCACAGAGTTATTTGTTCATAGATGACGTGATGCAATGTATCGCTTCCGATAAACTTTAAACGTCCAAATTAAAGTAAAAATATCAAGTTAAGTTTCCCTACGGTCTTTCAAGGAAATTAAACTGGTCTAAAATATTCCAACAATGCAAGAAACAATTAATTTGTTGATCAAAAGTTTGCAAGCGTTTGAAATCACCGAAACATGAAACATGTTTTCCCTAAATCGTGATAATATGCCCATTATCCCAAATACAGCCGCGGAATTTCAGTTTTAATGCACAGCTCGTATCAGTCAATCAGTTGACCAAACACCGTCACCATTTTTTTCTCATTTTTACTGCAAGTTTTCCCAATGATTAATATGTCGTTTGTGGCTTATTCATTTCAGTAGCTTGTGCAGTTTGCAGTTAGGTAACACTGCCCTAGCGGTTTCGGTTCATAAACATTCATTGCAACAGACCAGGTCTGCAACCAGGGGGAGCAACCGAGCAATCGCCCCCTCCCTAATTTTCAAAAATGTTTTTCAAAAATGTTGTGAAAACTCCAGTGCCTGTTTTAGTTGTACAAAAAAAGTTACAATCAATTCCCCTCGCACCAATAATTTCAGCTGGTTGCGACCCTGCAACAGACACTTTATCAAATCGTGTGCCAGTCACAAAATCGGTGAAATGATGCGATGATGCGCTTGGTCTTTCATTATTAATAAGTCTATAGATTTTTCCTTCAATCGGTTATTGCACAATTGCTTTACAACAACTAATACCACAACATCGAACGTCTGTTCAAACGTTGACATCAATTTATTGATGCACTGTGCAGTTCAGGTTCGGCAAGCCCGAACGTACATGCTTCAAACCAGGACTCGGTAACGTTTCAGACCCTGGGGTTTGGGAACATATTTTCTATCATGGGCCGCATAAATTGCGTACTTTCACGGGAAGGCCGTAAAAATTTCTTAAGTTATTTTCTAACGAAAAGTGTAAACAAGCACTCGTGTTTTTATTTTAATACGCAAGTCGAACATGGTTTCTACGCAAATTCAACAAATTTGGGCAAGGAAAACTTCTACGCGGGCCGCATTAAGTGACCACGCGGATGGCATGCGGCTTCGTAGGCCACAGTTTTCCCACTCCTGTTTTAGACCGTTGACCCTTTATGTAATACTTAATTTCTCATCAACGCTCAAGCACACGAAAGGGTATTGCCATAAAGTGTTCCGTTATATAATTAGGCCGAAATTAATTTTGTTCTTTTCATGTGTGCAATATAAAAGAAAAAACGCGTTAACACTACATTACAGCAAAGTATACAAAGATAAAGTCACAAATAAACTGTTACCTAGCTACATTATTAGCACGCTTTATAATAACTACAAATCGCCTTGGCATTTATTAATCCTTTCTTTGCGCTAAACATTCAACCACGTTTTTTTCACTCCCAGACTTTTTTCCACACTTTGCATTGTTCCACAACCTTTAAAAGGGTCAACGTTGACTACTCAGGAGACACTGGATCAGTATTTCCTTCTGCTTTTTTCGTGTCGAAATACTGTAGGACTGTTTGGGACCGCACTTGCATTTCGACGCCAAGTTGGAACTTTTTCGTGCATCTCCTTGGAATTTAAAGTGGAAGCCCGGTTAAAATGTCTCGGTGAAACTGACAGCTCAGCTTTGTTTTGCTGTTGGACTGTCACTGAGGTAAGTTATAATAATGTAAGAATGCCCTGCATCTTTTCCTTCGCAAATCGCCTACTGTTACACACAGAAATGGCATCACTGTACTTGTGCCCTTTTCACCAGCTTTCATCCCAGTGGTCGCTGACCAGTGTTCACGCATTAGATATAAGCAAATAACAATAATGTTCAACAAGAGCATTACTTGTTGGACGTCCGCAGAGTTTAATGTACCAAGATCTTGACAACTGCATCATGTGAGGACTGCATCCTCTCGGCCACATGTTTCTCAGACCTGTCAAACAAAGTTAAGACATAAGAACGATGGAACCGAAGTTTTCGACGAAGTTTTGACAAAACAGCGTCCTCAGATGTGGCTGCAAGCACAGGAATTTCATGAATTCGAAAAGTTCGTCAAAAGTAAAACCTGGACACAAGTGAGCTTCAAGTGAGTTTGTCTAATAGGATAAAATGTGTAGTTGCAAGCTGTTCTCTAATAAAGAAGTGAGAAAAGTTATAATAATTTCTAAAAATTTACATGTCCCCAACTGCTTTAAGGGAAATGATTTCTTCACGGGAAAAAGTGCTTTTTTGCCTTTGCTGTATAGGCGCTAACCTCAGTAACAAATCGATTCGAGGCATTACTTCAGTTATTGCCTGTCTCCGAGCAGCTCTGCCAATTATACCTTGAGATTCCGCCCAGATAATTTCGACAGAAGCGCCGATAAAACCGTTCGTATTGTTTGTGAACCATCATACACTGTAGACATACACTTTTGCAGTTGTCACACTTCCTATAAGTAGACCTTTGCTTAATATGCAAGATTACTGGAGATAGTCCGTCTGTTTCACTTCTCCAGTTCGCAACTCCTTAAAAATTCAGCATTAGGCAATCTTCACCCGCCAGAAGATCAAGCAAGAGTCAGCAAATTTGCTTAAAAAAGGTAAAAGTGGAACTCAAGATTTGCTTTGATTGTTGTTTGCTTTTCTTTCCGTTTGTAGCAAATGGTGGCACAATTTACAACTTGAAAACATATTTCTGCATTAATTGCGATTGCTTGAGCATGTAGATTAACATAATTTGCTTCTGTTGGGTAAGTGTGTATTACAACAATTTGGTTACGAATGCTGAATAGATTAAAAATGGTTCTGGTCAGTTCATCACAAAATCCTTTGGTGTTAGTCAGATTTGATGAAGTTTCTCAGAACACTACAATTAAGCCCATAACACTTTTCAAACCTAAAGTTTTTCAAAATTATACAAGAAATCATTTGTTCGCACCTGCCCAAAATTGGTGTTTTTGACACATTGACTTGCACTTTCAGTTTTGCTTTTTTGGGCGTAAAATGGAAATTGGATATTTTGTTGATTTTTCTGTGAAAATGTACTAGATTGTGCAAAAATGGAAACTATCTTTTATTATATAATGTTCATACCACTGCTCGCAAATGTGCGAACAGACATCTGAACGTGTGAAAGAAAGTAGTCATATGCAGTTTTTTTTTTTATCAGCAATTCGTCTCCGCAGTACCGTTTCGCCAAGAACATTTTGATTCTAAACATCTGTGTTGCCACAAACAATCTGTCACTACGACAAAACCCAATATAGACGATTTCTCATCTTTAACAATCTCTCAACAAAATCATTTGCAGCATGAACTCTGGTCAAAGGCAATCTATCAGTGCGTTCATGTCACGATGTAAGATATCCGTAACGCAGAGAAAGACTAATCTGTGGTGATTAATGGTGGGCTAAGAGAAAGATTCGCCTTGGCAAAGGGTATCATGGTGAGGGATAAGGTGGCAAGCGAGTTTTTGTCTGAATAAGACCATTTTGTGTAGCAATGAAAGGGTTTGCAAAGTACCTAGCTAATCACGAGGATGTCATACAAAAGAAGCTTTTATGAAAAGGGTGGAAAAATGAGTCTTTTTGTCTATATTTTACAACTGCCTTTTATGAATTTCCTTCAAACAACAACGATTTCCTAATGTTGTATTCTGCCACAGAGAGCTGTACATTTTGCGCCCTAAACTATTGGGCCATTCATTATAAGTTACACTTCGAAATTTGTGAAAATTCCTGCGCACCTTTTCATTGATTGCTCAGGTTCAAGAGGCCGCCAATGAAGCCTCGAAGTTACGTATTTAATATGTCCTACCTTAGCAGGCCATTAGGTTGGCAGTGTAACAGCTAATGATTTGATTTGTTTGCAAGAGCGTCCAACCAGGATGTCAATCGATATTTGTGACTTAACCATCGTTTTGTGTGCAATGTAATTAAAACAATAAAAAATGACGAATTTCGCTAATAGGAGAAAACACGATGATAAAAACTTCCTCCGCGCGAAGAAAAAATACGAAAGATACCAAACAAAATCAAAAATGTTAAATATATAGTCACTGATGACAACATCATCTGATTCTTGGAGGAGTAACAGCTGAAAGCAGAAACGCTCGGCCTCAGTTAGGTCTCACTCCGTTTTGTGCATGTTAAAACTCATCCCTAACACCGATGTTGTCTCCAGTGACTATATATTTAACATTTTCGATACGTTAGAGGAGGCACAGGTTTCCGGGTGGAAAGGTTTGCACAAAAGTGAAAATTTTCATGCCAAGGCACGTGGTCCCTTAAAAATGACAATTGAAAAACGTAGTTGTTCCAATAAAGCTCAATAAAGCAGTCAAGCAATGTCTGCCTCATTTTCCTCCCCGAAATAACTAAGCTCATAAACAGTGTTGGACCATTTCCACTTTTTCACCGTAAGCCATAAAATGAACTTGTACAAAAAGTCTAGTAAGGTAATGAAATACAAACTTTGACCAGAAATGTGGCGGTGTATGTTTTGATGGAAGTACGAAACAATTAGCTTGTTCATTTCAAGTTCTAGTGATTATTTTTAGCACTCTTCAAAACGTTTCTTTACTGGGTCATTGCTTAAAATCTTAACTTGGCGTGGTTTTGTGATTTAGGCAGATTGCTACTCCAGAAATGCGTAACTTACACGTCTGCAGGTTGACTGTAATTTCAAAACATTTTAGCAGTTTGTTATGCCATTCCGATCATTTATTTAGGAGGCAATATCTCGTAATAGGGCTTAGCAGCGTCTGCTACTTTACCGGAGATCAAACGTTGATCAAGTCTTTTTCGACAATGAAAACTAAAGCAAGTAACATGTCTACGTATATTTCGTAAAGCTATTTTTAAAAAACGCTGCTCACTTACTTGTTGCTGGCATTGCTTGAATCCCGATCAAAGAAATTAATAACATCAAGGTTACCGCAACTATAACGCTGTTTGATGACATAACTTTATTTGCTTCAGAAGTTAGTTTTACGATCCCAATGTTGCAAAACAGTCGTGCACCTTCAAAAACGTAAAAGGTTTAGTCTAAACAGTAAGCCAGCTTCGAATCGTATTTGCCATCTTTCCACTAAAAACAGATAACTTGAGATCTCATAACTAAGCGCCTAACTTACATCAATTCTGTTTTGTCCTCTAGTCTCTTTACCTGCAGTTATGATTCCTTCTACTATTAATAGATGCTTTCAGGGAGCTGAAGAGACGTGCAAATCCTGAGAAAATTTATAGTTTTGCTTATAAGTCACCAACCTACGAAGCTGAGAAGAAAGGGCCATCATTGCGCAGGAAAAAAATCTGTTTACGTCAATATTCTGGCAATTACCTAAAAATAAAAGCAAACAAAGAGAGTCAGTCGAAGCCGCAGTCAGGTCAATACGCAAACCATAAACACAACAAATTTCTGTAAGGATAAAATTCCTACCACGTACGTAACAGATAAAAGCTTTCTAACACCATCAGTTGCAAGTATTATTGATCGTTAGTGGTGATAGGTGGTGACAAGATAATGCGTACTGACACGTTATTAGCGCAATATTAGGAATATGCCACACGAAATGCATGTCTCTCACCAATATCGACATTAGCACCGTAATTCATCAGAATTTTTGCATTTTCCGAAGAAGACATTAGCACCTTTTATGACCAGCAGAAAATGTAAGGCACGCGTTAAAAGAAGTTAGGCTGTTGAAGGGGATGCAAAACGGGCAAAGATAGAAACGGTTAAAAGAAATTGTTGTACCTTGCGAAGCTACAGCTGATACAGTAGTTCTGATTATCAAATCTCAAAGCGTGGGTTTAATCTCCTTTTGTAGTTATGTTGAATGGGTTTCAAATCACAAACGACCATGACGCGCGAAACTGTAGCAGATGGGGCCTAATTTTTTATGAACTTTGCTGGTTATATGGCCAGTGTTATTTTGCGCTTCTGGGGGAAAACTTTTTTCAATCGTTGTACTAACATGTATGATAAAAAGTTGTTAGTTAAGACTATAACATGGAGGGTCGTGAGTTTATCGGTCTTCATCAGAAAATCTTTATCTGATTCCATATGCTCGTTCTATCCTTAGTATAATTCCTTACGTAAAGAAGTTAAATCAAGTCAGATTATACGTAATTCTACGTTTCAAGAGTCATAAGCGCTATCTTCACAAAGCGAAGCTGTAAAACCCATTATTTCTCTCAAACCGTAATGTTTATAAAATAAAAGAAATTGCAATCTAATGGCAAAGTAGTGATGTTTTTACTACAGCGGTCGAACAGAATTGCTTCGTTGTGATTTTACGGTGGCAAATTCATCGATAACAAAGAGTTTTTTGCATTCAGCATTCTATCTGGTCGTTCCAGTATGAACACTTTCCTTAACGACATGTTCTTTTTGTCCTCCGATTGTATCGTGTGAATATAGGTTGATTTTTTTTCAAAAACAAGTAAAACTTCGTAAATAGCACTGACATCAGTAATAAGGAATATTTTGGCGAATGTACAACGTCAACGCGAATTCGACATCCCTTCAACACTTCTGAAGGTTAAGTTTTGTTGTGAGCTTTAGCAGAGCCTTTCAATCATACGCTATTTTCATTCCAAATATTTTGTCCCAGACCCTCACGACTTCAGAGTTTGTCTGTTGGATGCTGATGAGGGCGGTTGTGAAAAATTTTGGAAATCATCGCTGGCGTGATTTCAGTCCAGCATGCAAAAACTACTCGGCTTATCTTAAAGNTAGTAACATTGCCTTAAATTTTTAAGCTTTCCTACGAAGTTGAAACGCATGAAAGAATTCTATATACCATCGGAGCACCTATNTAGAAGGCGAAGTGCTCGCGGCTGCAGTATATAGACAAACTGTGCATCCATATAAACCAGGGGTGGCCCAACGTTTTTCAAAGAAGGCGAAGTTTGAGGCCGTCGTTCCAGCAGTCCATTGCGGCACCGAAAACGTGAATGCAAACAAGCTGCTACACAATGATCTTCATTGTCACACAGTTGCGAATCCAGACCAGGTGTTTGTGGGAGGCGGTCAAATAGGAGGCACCAAAACGTCTTTACTTGTTTAAATACCAGTGGTTGTCTACGACAATCGTTGAGCATCACACGAAAGTAGATACCTTTTGTAGGTCAAGAAAGTGGCTATTTTTGTTGGTCGAACTATGCAATTTTTTTCTCACCATCGAGTGAGCCTCGTTTTTCACAAGCTGCACATAAATGAGAACACCGTTGGTGTCCCAAACAATCTCTACAAAATGTATTTAAAAGACATATCACAAAGCATGCTGCACGCTAGTGTTTGTATCAAGATCAGGAAAAACAATGTCTCAAAAGTATTCCTGTCCTGCTTAGAAGTAGAACAGTTCTTCTTACACTAAAAGTGACAACTCAAGTCCCACGATTGGAGTCTAATAATTAGCTAAATGAAAATCACGTTTCCAGACGAAGCTTGTGCACTTAGATGTATATGGAAATCATGTTTGTCTATAGCTATAATTCAAAAACACAAAGTGAATGAAAGCCATTTGCTATGAAAATACTCACATTTTACAGTAGGTAGTTTTGCTGGCTATCATGTAAAACTATCTCATAATCGCTTGTTAGATTCACACTGGACCTAAAAGCATATTGCCCTAACATACATTTAACGACGCTAATAAGGGTAGAATTTCAATCAACTGGTGTAGGAGAGGTGTGCAGGGGTGGAAGCGCACTTCCAAAGTGCTGAAAATCCGCGCAAACTCCCTGAAAATCTGGGCAATAATGTTGCGCAAAGTGGTTTGATTTGAACAATATGGGCACCCAACGTTTGCAGAATCACATGAAAACCTTTTTTGGAGGTCATCCCAACATAAGGAAAGAAGGTCTGCTTGAGAAAATGTTTGCACAAACAGTGGCCCAAAAAGTTTTCGGGCAAGTTTGGGGAAATTCGGGAAAAAATCCTTCGCACACCCAAAAAATTGCCTGCTCCTACACCTATGTTTCCTACCGTTTCACATATTTCGACATTGGACTGCTGATGCGAAGAAAAAGCAGCAATCCCACTAGTCCAGATTATCAAAAAATAGTTAGGCTATGAAATTGTTTAACATAAGTGGGAGCAGGCATGCTGAGCCACTTAAATTCATAATTATCAATACCTCCAAACCCATGTAGTCTCCGCGATAATTTCATGTTCCAATTCATTCTATACTACTACGAAGCCCTCCCAAACAAGCTTAGAACCATAAAGGAATCAACAAAAGGAATTTGTTTAAACTCATCTTGTATTGTCCGTTCTTTGTGATTTGTATAAATTTTTCATTATGTGTTGCTAGATATTTTATACTTACCAGATACTGCAAAGCTTCCCTTTATAATGGGGTTGATCTTCTACATATGTCTGTCATTTGATATTTTCCACCTTGCTATTTTTTTTGTTTTTTTTATGTCATATAAACATTTGCATTGCCAAACAAATGTACATCAATTTCAGTGTTCTCTCCACACCTGTGAAATTGATTATCTCATTATGGGACTGTGTGTGCATGGGCGTGCACTCATCTGTA
>JGI24159J19872_10003898_pt1 | contig 18863 bp, 19 predicted proteins | sample Ectturendosymbi4_FD_19872 | JGI IMG/M metagenome (IMG submission 19872) | reverse complement strand
AGATGCTGTCCAGGCTTAACTTTTGTGTGAACTCACAAACGCCTCATGCCAGCAAAAATAAACGTCACAAGCCATATTTCTTTACACACGTGGTCACAGTCGCACTGAGTTCTTCCAAAATCCTGACGGGCGGGAAACTACACTGGCCATCAGGATGACAACAAAAACACTTATGAAGCAAACATCCTTTGCAGTCTAACTTTAAAGGTATTTAAAAAAAAACACAATTTTTCGCATAATACATTTGCGACCACCATCGCCGAAGTGTCCTAGACCGATTTTCATTTGACCCCCTAATTGGGGCGTTTGGGATCTTGGGATCTTTAGGCACGGCTCTGCTGAGACCACACAATGGACAAGTTCATGACGTCACGTACTTCATGTTACTACTTCCGTGGGTGCGGTACCCATGGCAACCACAACAACCAGATGAATCAAAACACTCGGTTATTAGTGTTCTTCCAATCTGTTTGTGACCGGTGGTAATGAGGTTTTAAGTCTTATTTTCAAAGAAGACGCAGCACAACTGTATGTCGATGACGCTGAACTTAACCAGAAAGAGCCAAACTTATTTGGAAACATATTATTACTTTCCTTACACGAACAGATAACAACAGATCTGCAACACTTGTATCAGCAAGTGGAGAAGAACACTGAACAAAATATTGGAGCGAAGAGAGGGAGTGGTGGTTTGTCAAGCAACGCCTGAGCGATTAAACATGTTTAACAGATAAACAGAACGCAATAAAATCTTCTTTTTTCATGGTTTCCTGACGAACTTACACGTTTTTTCTTTTATTACACACAAGGTAATATTCTGAACGCGTTTTAAGCCTTTTTACTCTGTTACCATGTCAACGCTTCAAAGCGCAGAGAAGCCCGAACCAAGATTGCTATGGCAACAGGGACCCTCACCTTGAACCCCTCCGCAGTTCCGAAGTTATCATCCTCGTCGCCAGTGGCGCTCATCTTCCCAGTGACGCCAGTTATTTGATACAAGAGGTCGCCTAGCAACTGAATTGAGCTCAGCCTGGAAACGGAAACACTTGGTTAGCAACCATTCTTCGCTACACTTAATAAAATCTTAATGCAAACACTGCAAGTAAAACTCGTGTAAACCAGTGTTTCAAACTACCGGTCTGCACATAATTTTCTTGGGATTTTTGTTGTACCGTGACGTACTTCATCATTCACGCTTGACTGGCCAAGCATTGCATCTGGCGCAATCATTTAGCGGGAACGGAGACACCGTATCATTGCCCTCACTGTTACGTCATAATCTAACAAAGCGATTGTTATGCAGCAGTTCCAGAACTGCAATTGCTGTCCTTGGATCCAATCCCGCAACCAGTAAGTCTTTTGTTTCAATCTTAGAACCAATGAAGCGTAAGCTAAAGACGGGATTAAAATTCGCTCGTCTTAAACATTTACCTTGCAGCTTTTACTTGCACTTATCCAATACGACAACATTGTGCGTAGAAGTCCTGAAATAAACTGGAAAAGGCAACCAACTATTTCCAGACTTGCCTGTTCTTTGTAACAGCATATAACTCACTAGGAATAAGTGAAATCACTATGAAATAAATGACACATTCTTTAACTCCTTGTGAATGTTTTTTGTACTTAAGAAAAATACTTGTATTACAAGGTTAAGTGTTTGTTCATCTGGCACATTGAACATCATTCTAATTCTCTGGCAAGTCCATGTTTTTTTTAACAACGAGCCCAAAACGTTTACAAAACGATGGGAAACACAGTTGTTTCGGGGTTGTGAAAGGGGCCAGCCTCAACTAAACGTTTGAGGCCTACTAGTCCAGGATTTTTTTCAAGGAAAATGTTAGATACCCGGTATGGACCTGTACGGACCCGATTTATCTGATTCTAGGGACCCGAATCGGGTCCCTAAAACACCTTAAAAAACCTTGACTAGTCTAAATGTGCCAAAGGGCAGGGGGGCAAACAAATTTATGGTGAGAAGGGGGGTAAGTTGGGGCCAAGAATGTCTCTGAGCAAATCCGCAACTGAATGTGATGATCGTTGAAAATATCAAGTGGGGGGATGATAAGCTTCAAGTGGGGGGATGATAAGCTTCAGATTTTTCGCAACAAACTTCATTGTCTTCAATCAAACCGCCTCCAAAAGCGAGTCCTACCTGATTCTCCAATTGTTATCAAACAATCCTCGTTCGAGCTGTGGGAGGAGGACAGGCATGGCAGTCTCGGAGAACATTGTGATGATCCGCTGCCCCCCCAGCAAAGCTGTGGCGCGAACAAACTCGTTTTCATCTGCCAAGGCCTGAAACGAAACCACGTTATTTCATCAGGTGGCGTCTAAAACCAATAAATGTTATTTTTTAAATATTTTCTGTGTAAATAACACAATTTTATTAATTGCTGTTTCTATAATAATTTTTAACAATCACTGTTGCGCGGCCAAGTTTTTATTCTGCTATGTTTTTTATTCCACAAGTCGAAAGATCGTGCGTAATTGTTGACATGCTGTTTGAAAACATATTCGTGCAATGGACCACGTCATCAAACAAAACGCAATGCAAACACATCTTACTTTGAGGATGGGAGGAATGACGTCACTTATGTAAGGGATGAAGTCATCGTTGAAAGTAGTTGGGAGGTAAACGAACAGCATGATGTAACCTTCGCGAACGTGGGGGAGGATGGTGTCTGACTGGGCCGTCTTGACCACCTCCGGCATTAGTTTGGCCAGCTGGTCGGGCCCCAGGGCCGCCAGAATCTCGCTGAGGCCCTGTGCGGCCCCAGACCTGGGCACAAAAAGTTAAATACTTTTGTGAAACCCGGAAGTAGAAGTTCGACGACTTTACGCTCACACTTAAAGTATAAACATGACGGTTGCAAATGTCGCCTGGTCATAAGTTACAAGAGCTGCTCTGTTTCTATTTGTTTTGTGAACAGATCCGATGAAAATGTGAAATTCTACTGAGGGTTGCGTTGAGACACAAGAACTAATAGATTCTTCAACTGAAATATGAACCGATACAACGATATTTATGTACAAAGACATTTTGATACTAGTAACATTTTCTTTTTAAATGCATTCCGCACAAAATCGTTGGCGCTTGCAGCTTTAACACTGGTGCATCCGCTTTGGTCCTTGACCAACTCAACAAAAGTGTTTCACCAGAAAACGCGCTTTGCCATGAGTGGTCAACATCACCCTGTTTCGAAGTGTCAACAAAACATCAACAGGGGGGGAAAGAGCAGTGGGTTTGCACCTGACCTCGCCTGACCTGAGGGAGGAGAAGAGAAAAACGTAATTTGCACTTAGCCTGGTGATGAGGCACAAGGTAAATCTTCTGCTTATAAGTAGGTGTTTGTAACTATCGCTGGTGGTTTCGCTCAGATGGTTGTTACGTCACAAGCCCACCTGTCTACAGCGCTTTGTTCTGACGTCAGCTTCTCCATCATCCACGGCAACAATTCTCGGAACTGGGACTCTCCCGTCTCTTTCACCATGGCCCCGAGGGCCTTGGCAGCGATGGCCCGGACCTCTGGAACGGGGTCCAGAAGGGTGTTTTTAAGGCCAGGAATGACGGCTGGGAGGTAGGGGTTGAGGTCCTGCAGTGGTAAGGAAGCATACAACGCGCTATTCCGTGAAAAGGGCAACGCTGTGAAATTCCGAAGGTTTTAATTAAAATTCGCACAACTAGTTAACATGGAAAGTGTTGGAAGAAATGATACGAACGAATTACTGTATAATTTGAACAAAGTCATGCTGGAGTTGTAGAACAAATGGTTCATTTCGTCGTCAGCAGAGACTTAATCGCTGTTACTGTTTCTGATGAATCTAAATATATCTGATGAAGTTCAACAATGAACCTGCTTTGCAACATGAACCAAACCTTCTGGTCTGTCAACGAATACATGTTCCCGATGATCTGAGCTGCCATCTTCCTTGTATCCATCGATCGATCCTGGAAAGCGCGTTCCACAACGGGGAGGATCAGGGCCAGGGATGGAGCGTCGATGAAGTGGACGAATCTGTTTGGGGGGGGGGATTTACAATCAAGAGTGAATTGAACTTCGATCTCAAACCTTTCACAACAATAAACATACTTGGTGTTTAGCAGTGTTTCCAAACAGGAAGTAGTTTTGTGGGAGGGATCGCTCAGTGCTGCCAGCAGAGTATTCGATATTGCTTGTATTTCCGGGTTTCGAATGACAGATCCAATCTGCTTCAAGGCTTGCTGCCCTGTACAAAAGAAAGTTTGTGGCATTTGACTTTGAAATGTTCAAACTTGTGCAGAAACAACCATTTCATCGCGCAATATACACACGGTGGGGTTTAAACTGGTAATCGCGTCATATCCAATCTACTTATTGCGTTCTTTAATGTGCAGGGATACAAAACCTATGGCCTCCGACAAAATTTTCGTTACCCAACTTACAACAGAACGCGAGTCAAAACGCAACCCCATGACAAGCAAGTTATGAAATCTTCTCGCTCCCCATAGTTTTCGATCCTTAAGTCCCTAAAAGTAAAAAAAAACATTGTACTCTATGTTATACTTAGGGGCACGTTGACAAGATAATCTTCTGGTTTTTCGGTGTCCAGCCTCACGTTTCTTTTATGGAGATGCGCATTTATGGCGGATCAACTTGAATATAATACAAATTCAAGTTACACGTATTTTTTCCCTGTTTTATGGAAACTGGTTGCTCGTGTTTTTTTGTTTCCATAACTTCTTCTTCAAACTTGTAACTTTCACCTCCATTACCTGCTTTCTGGACTTTGGGATGTGAATCGGTCAGAACTTCACACAGTTTCGGGACGATGTTGGGCAAGCAGGAAGAGAGTTGTTTCGGAGCGCAGTGAGCCATCGCTCCCAGCAGCTCTGCCGACCCTGTCTTTGTGCGCCACAGGTCCTCGTTGAGCGCATTCAACAAGGACGGCAGGACCAGGCGCACGCCGTGTGCACTCAGGTTCCGCATGACTGCGCGCGCTGTGTTGTCAGCTGCCTGTGCGGAGCGAGCAACTAATGTTTAAACTGCACACAACTCTGCATGCTGGTAATCAGAGAGGCCACGAAACTAGGGCCAGCGGGCCAGATGCGGCCCGCGGAGTCATTTTACCTGGCCTGCCACTGCACTGTGCAGCAAATTAGCGAAAATACAATCATCTGCAAAGTGTGGAACCAACCAAACAACAAAAACATATTGCAGAAAAGTTGGAACTAATGCATCATTCTCTTGTCCAAGTTTCGTTATTTCATCAAAGTGACGCATTTTGACATCATCGTCGATTCCAGATACTTTTGAAATTAGTCATTTATGAACGAACAAGAGCAACACAAAGAAATCATTGAAGACTTATATTTACAGCTGGTTGTAGCGGAGATTGATCACAAACGCGCGGAACTTATGACGACATGAACAAAACAATAGACCCGGAAAAACTTTCACGAAAAGATGGTCGCGCGTCATCGGGCGAGCACCTGTCATGCGATTCCTGTGAGTACTTTTGGTAAATTACGTTGCAATCTACGAGAAAAGTGCAGACATCGGAATGAACACGGTCTCAGGTTGCCTGAGAAAGGAGTTCGGTTTTCTTTGATAGCATTTTGGCAAATAAATATGTTTGCTGTTTATTGTTTTATGATGTAATAATTACTTCAAATTATTGAACAAGGTTAATTATTCAGTAGAAAATCTTTGGTGACCACAGAAACGTTAACGTCGTCAACAATGACGCAAGCAATGATGTAAACCCGATCACACTGACACACAAAGTACTTTCATGGCCAGTAAAGGACAGTGCTGGGGTCGATGCGAAGATCTCGGGAAGTTACCCCCCAATGACGGTCTCCCTTTTTTGCGGGTTTGCAACACATGTTCGCCAAAGTGAAAAAATGATTTTAATTAAATCGTGGGTTATCTTAACCTGAACCCTCCGGGCCAGGTTATAAACCAACGAAACGTGAAACGTGTTGAAAATATTTTTTGGGCCCAAAATTGACGCAATTTTGAATAAACGAAAATTTTCGAGGGTTGAGGATGACGTCATCACAAAACTTCCAACCTTAACTGACAATGACTGCGTGTCTGACGTACCTCTCTGACGTACTGGTTCCCGTCGCCAAAACAAAGCAGCAAATGAGGGAGGAGGTGTACGATGTAGGGTTCGAACAAACGACCCAGCATTCCGCAGAACATCTCAAACGCCAGCAAGGCTCCCTCCCTATGTCTGGAAAGATAGTTTCACAGCATTACGTTATTGACTGTGACGCAACCACGAAATGGGTCCAGGTACTTGTCAGGATGTAGATGTTTGTGCGAAAGTCTGTTTCCAAAAGTGTGTTTGCATAAATTCAAAAAATAATCGCTTATATCTATTTTGAAACAAAAATTAGGCGCATACCCAGTCTTGTTTTCAAGGGAAACAGTGGGGGTTATTACCAGGACAACAACCGGTTTGTATTTTCTGAGGGAAATGATTGCAACTCGTTGTTTCACCTTGCAACTAAAAACTGTTTGGCGCTTTCAAATACTTTTAGAAAATTTCGGGAGGGGGTGTCTCGGCTCCCCCTGGTTGCGAGGCTGGGCATTACCAGTTACGTAACACTGTTTGTCTCCAGAACAATCAACAGTTAAGAAGCAACATGGTGGTGTTTGAGAACACTGGTTGGGATGGGATGTAAAAATATTAGATAAAGGGAAACAATTCTACTAAATGACAAAATGCACATCTTCAGCTACTGTGTGATTGTGACACAGTTGCACAAACACACGTAATGTGTCGCAGAGACAATGGATATGAGGTAAAGGTGTGGCTACAGTGTGGATATTAACAGCAGTTGAAAACATTTCAAGCAAAGACTTTCAGCAACAAATTCGCAATTCTTGGTTTAAAAAATCGGCGACTGACGAAGCACTGTGACGTCACACAAGCTAACCTGTAATTCTTCTTATCTTGTATCGCATCAGTGAGTTTGCTGATGATGTCATGCTGCTTGAACGATATGATCCCCAACCCTTTGACCATCCCGGCAAGGCCATACGCTGCTCCTGCAATGTGCGACAAACGATGTTTCGCTGTCATGGAAACCGTTTAAAAATCGCAACACGCGTTTGCCACCTTTTCTTTCCCCGTAATTTTCGGATTCGAGCAAAATCAGCAACAACTTCTTGACAATGTCGGGGGCGTCGTCTTTGATGGACGGCACCAGGGGGGGCAGGCAGTTGGCCACGGCTTCCTGAACCTGGGGGGTAGTAAAGATTTATGAGTCAACGACAAACCATGATAATGTTGCATATGGAACTTGATTTTGACAAAAACAGCACAAACATGAAGATCGACAGTTTGATGCTACTCTGATGCTACTTCGAAATCACTCACTGCTTGAGAGGGAGTGGACAAAGTCTCGGTCAACTTCTTCACGATCGGCTTCACTTTAGGGTCAGTTTTGTCCAGATGTCTGGCCAGCGTCCCGAGGAGAATGACGATGTTCTGACGAACGCTGTCGTATGATTCAGAGGTCGGGGCCTGTAGTGGATACCATGGTTCAGTTGATGGAATGGAGGAAGAAGTCACAAGAATGAATGGAAAAATTAACGGATCCCACATTAAAAGTTATTGTCAACACTTGCAAACAAATCTTTTTTACTTCTTTACCCTTTGTCCACACATGCGTCATGGCGCAGCGGGTCCAACTCACCTCTTTGAGGAAGGTTTCAAATATTTCCAACAAATCAGAGGTTGATTCCTTCCCATGGTCGTTCACAGCTCTCAATGCACTGTCCAGCATTTTGTTTCTTACCTGGTTGGGTTAATAATTATATCAAAAAGAATTACAAGCTAGGTCAACGTAAAAGAATAGGAGAAGACAAACACGTTAACACAGAAGAATAACACATTAACACAGAAGGAAAACACGTCAACACACAAGATAAACACATCAACACATAAAACTAGCACGTTAACACAGGAGAATAACACAGACCTCTGCATGTCTATCCCCGACTGCGTCTGGGACCAGAAAAGCAAAAAGAGGCCGGACGTGTTCTGAGTGAAGCAGTGGGGAAATGGATTTCAGGGCCAACGCCACCCCAATCCTTGGCTGGAACTGGTCAGGGGGGGACTCGGCGATCACCCTCCCCAACTGGTCCATCACAGGTGGCGGCCTCTGCAAGCAAAATATTTGAGGTAAGATAATGATGGAACAAGTCGGTTATTGACGGGACAGGCTGGTGTAAATAAGTTAATAATAAATAATTAGGAACTTTTCAGACAACACCAGGGATTTTATTGTTGTTTCATAAAATCAAACTTAACACAAACAGGCTACTTTTGTTTGCAACACAAAAGTAAATGTTTACAGTTTTTCAAGCTTTCGGAAAAATACACGACACAAAAAAGGTTAAACGAACGCTTAGCAACCGAATCTTGCCAAACGATTGAATGTTGCTAAGCAACTGTGTGTGAGAAAAAACTCAGATGAATTTCTTCAATATTTTTCGTCATGCACCAACAACGCAGGAACTCGACAAAACATTGAATTACTCCCAAATGGACACATTTCGAAGTTTGAAACTCACTTCTAGTTTGACATTATAAATATCGAAGAGCTTTTGAAGTGTGGGGGAGAGAGACTGGGGGTGTTCAGTCAATGCATGGCGGAGGGCGTCGGCAGCTATCTGCTGGATCACTGGCACGTGGTACTGCACGTCGTCCTTGAACCGAAGAAATAAAAGAACAATGTTTATATTTCAGGCATGAAAAGTAGTTATGGGTTTCCTGGACGGCGGAACGTGTGTCTCGCAGCAGCAACCATTGTGACGTAAGTGGGAGGGTCCACATTGTTGCACCCCCCGCCGTTGGTGATGAACATGCTGAAGANCAACAGCGATTCAAATATGGTTGCTGTGGCAACAAGCGCTGCCTTAGAAAGACAAGCAGTAAACATGATGTGGCTCACATAAAACAGCAATCAACACAGACTTACAAGCAAATCATCAACAATGTTTGGCGTCAGGTCAAAGGACAGGGTTTCCCATAATTCAACGGCCAACTTGGCGTTTTCCTCTTCAACGTCATGCATGGCTACCCAAGCGCGACGGATTATGTTCTTCTCAGTGTCAGGATCTTCAACTTCACTCAAAATATTGGCGAGACTCTGCAAGCCCTGTCCAATGCAAGATGATGTTACCGGACGAAAAGGCTTGATTGTTTCGAACAGCTGCTCTGCCACTGACGGGGTTCGAACCCATGGCCTACGACTTGCTCTTAAATGCACACTGCGTATCAGTAGCGGTCTGCATTAGCTTGAAAAGCATGAATTGTAGTTTAGTTTTTTCAAAAATTGTTGAATATTAATTGTTTCAAAATAGTTCTAATCTTTTAGAAACGACTCACAAAAATTCAGCAAAACTGCGCGACATGATTTGATTGACGCGTCGCAATATAATCAATTAGTGGAGGTTTTATTCAGAGTTGCGGAGCAGGAGGGAAAATGTCCGACTCCTTAACATAAAAGGAATGAAGTTTGGCTGTTAACAAATTTTTAGCAACTAGAAATCCCAATGGAAATCGTGATACACATCAAGAATTCTCTGTTTCAACAAAAGTTTCAAAAAAGAATTTGTGTCATTTCAACAGGAATTGCCAATTTAGGAGTGTGATGTAAAAAATTATCCAATTGGACTTCCGGAGTCGGATAAAAAAATCCGACTCCAACTCAGTGTTCTTAAAATCCGACACCACCCAAGAAAGCTCCGAATCCGGCTCCGCAACCCTGGCTTTATTGGCTCGTAATTCATTCTCCTTTTACTGCTTCACTCTCGGATGGAAAAGTCACAGAACGACCGGAAGTTTGAATTTGCGATCACGAGTTAAAAATATTCAGTCAGTTGGGACCAAACTTAATGTGGATTGATTTGAAAATAGCGACGCATCATTTCCTTGATAAAAACTCATACATTTACCGACAACAACTCTAGTGTGATGAGTAGAAGAGAAACCCGCACCTGGATTTGTGTCAAAACAGTTGAAGAAAAAATCTAAATCTCACCGAACTTTAAAACCACTGCGATGTGAAAATTGAAGTGCACGACGTCATATTTAGCAAAACTATGTACAGATCCTGATGATGAAACGATGGCAGGGACAATCAATGATGTACACCAAATGAAAACGTCATTTTGATGACGCAGAGCAAGACATACCTTGAGTGAAACGAAGCGTAACGCAGATGTTGGGGAAAGGAGGTTTTTGAGGAGGACATTTATTTCTTCTGTGGTAGCATGAGCGCAGCTGTTTGCAACAAAAGAACACAGCGGTTGCAGTGATTGTTAGTCAATCAAAGTTTAATGTTTCCAGTCGGACCTCGAAAATGCAGAAGAAGAAACGCTTAAACACAAAATTCTCATAAATAGGTCTGCAGTTCCATTGCAAACTTTAAACTGCCATCATATATCATGTGTTTTCAGACTGTAGACGTCAGCAGGGATTCCAATTTTAACGCTGCCTCAATACCAGCGAAATGTAAAAAATACCGTTAACAAAGAAGTTGCCATTTTGAAAAGAATTGCAAGACTTCAACACCAATCTGCAACAAGTGACATGAAATTTGAGTGTATTTTTCGGCGATACTCTGCAAAACCACTGATTGGACATCAGTCCTGTTGTATACATGCACCGTGTATTACTGTCTGACGCAATTCTAAGGTATATAATTAAATACCAACTCGCTTTGACTTTTACAAATATGGATGTATGTCATGCGGAACGATTAAAATAACTAACAACAAACTACAGACGAAAATCAAACTCCCACTTTCTTTGCAGGAAACCAAACTGCGATCAATTCTCGCAGCTCGCCAGTACACAAAGCATACTCACCAGCCCGGCTCTTCTCCTCTTCTATTAATTATCTACCTTCAAAATTAAAACTATGGACCTATAACCTATTTCCAAGCAGTAGGATGAACTAGCATCATAATCGGGGAATCACTTGCACCAAAAAATCGCACAATTTGACCAAGCGTTTGTGGCAGTTTGAAAAAAAAATGTTACAAGAAGTAGTTATCGCATATTAACCAATTTTTTATTCAGTTGCAAACGAACAAAAATACTTAGGCACACTGCTCTGTTTCTGGAGCATCCATTCTCTATGGTTTTTGATGATTTTTTCGATTAAATTTCTGTTTTAACAAGTTCTATCAAAATGACTCACCCGGGATCGCCACTGGCCGCTTTGCACACTTCCAACATCACAACAGAGGCCAGGTGCTGGACTTGGACCAGGGATGTCGCCACCAGCTGGCCCATGCATTCCAACATGTGCACACGAGGGAGGAGCAAGGGGGTGTGCACCCCCCCTTCGCATAGCGCCCGCACCTTTGCATGCACCATCGCCACATTCAACGCAGCGCACATGATTTTCGTGTCGCTGTCGACAACTTTTCCACCACTCCTCAGAATAAGTTGCAGGAAGGGGAAGATGAATGAGAATGAGGGGGAAGGAATTGGTTCTGTGGGGGTTGAAACGAGCTTTAGATGATAAGCACTGGAGCAGAGTTGCAAGGAATGTATGAACGCCATAGTTTCAGTGACGATGGCGCAANCCGTATGACGGTCGCATTCTGCGGACCTGGTTCTACTTGCATTCAAATAAGCACAAAAAACTATCTTATTTAAATTCTTCCGCAAAACTCACGAAATGGAAAGAAATCGATCGATGACGCAGAACCGGAAGCAGACGTCAGCAATGACGTGCGACTGATTCTACTGTTGACGTTTCATGACACAACAACAATCACTTGCGTCATGACTTGACACAAGATATCAAACATCGCTCAAAGTCATTGTCAAAAGTAAAGACGCATTTCCGGTCATAACATTGCTGACGTCACCGCAGCTTTCGTCGCAGTGACGTGTGCAGTGGATAGATGTGAAAGAAAACCAACAGTCGACACAGAAGAACAAGCGAATTAGATTCGCAAAGTGACAGTGCAATTTGTGACTACTGGCCAGTTGGACAAATTCATCCCAAATAAAACTGATATCCGGGGAGTGGAGGAATAAGAGACTCGTATNTTACGTGAAGTTGAACAAAGAGAAAAAGTGAATCTGACTTGTTCCACCTTGGCGCGTGCAGAAACTTTGTGGGTGTGTTGTTGCAACACACAAGCACTGTGTCAACTCACCTTTCCTGGAGCACACCTTGCTGAGCAATCGAAGAACAGCAGAGTTCAAGCTTTCTTCGCACCACGCTTGTTCTACGTCATCAAAAGGTTTACTCAAGCGCAGCGTGACGTAAGCGATTTGCAGACCTGGAACAGACGTCATAATACACATCAGCAACAACAGGTTAGAGACAATTATGGAAAACAAAAAAATTCTGACAACACAAACACGTCTTTCAAAAATATAATTGTTTCTCAAATATCGGAGACTTGATTGACAAGATCTACTGAAGATACGTCACAATGACGACTACGCGTTTGAGAGCAACCAAAAGAAGATTTGCAAGAAAGGGAAACACTGCGTGTTGGTGCATTGCAATCCTCAACAACATCTTAACCACACCCGCCCGGTTGACCATGTCTATTTATAAACGAGAGGTGGTGGATGGATTCGCGGTTTGTACCTAGGCAAAAGCGGCGATGACGCATGACAGGAAGGGATATGACGTATATCTACCTGCTATGTCATAAGCAATCCCTGCTACACAACACCTATGATTGGCCAGCAACACTGACACGTCAGACTGGTTGGAAAAACTCTGAATGAGCTCATCTTTCACAAAATATAAGAAACAGGAAAATTTAATTAAAGCAACTGTCAAAGGATCTCAGCAGCTGTCAATGCGAAAGAATCCATCGTTGAGATAAAACAAAATTTTTCGTAAATGAAACAGTGAATATTTCGCATGAAATACAAAACTTATCCATACTACCGTAGGTTGGCAAAGCTCAGGTACCTAAGTTGGGGTCAGTCGCTTCCATCATGGTCTTGCCGAGTGCGACGTACAGCTCCTGCACACGTGACGATACCAGGGGTGATGGGAGGAGTCGCAAAAGGGGGGTGATGAGGGGGACAAGATGGGAGTATGCCGATTCAACAGCTGGAGCAGTGCAGAGCGTTTCTTGAAGAACTTCAAACAGGGATTGGAATTTTTCTTCGACCTGAGGAAAAAGTCAGAGTCGCAGCTGTTAAACGTGTCTTCCGGTGACGTCACGACCATTAAACGTGTCTTGNGGTGACGTCACGCCGTTAAACGTGTCTTGCGGTGACGACTGAGCACTTATCAATAANCAGGAACTTTGCGAAATAACCAGCACATGCAACAGCTGTAGTCAAGCATTCTGCGCAAAAGTCAGGAACAAAAGGTCGATGAATCGATTCCAGCATTGGGGGGTGACGCTCTGTCGAAAGCGCCAATCAAATCCACGCAAAGATCTCTATTTACGATAAATCAACAGATAACTCGATGAACTTTTGCTGTTGTAAAACCTTACTTTGAGCAATTTATTCCTGATGTTTTCTTCCCTTTCCAGTTCACTTTCCACCAACTCTTTTTGCTTCTTGTTAAGGTTCTGCGGAATAGGGGGGGCACCACGCCCCCCTTTCCCCATCACCCCGCCCGTGCCCGCCCCTTTTCGCTTTCGATCCTGCTCCCGCTTCAGTTCCTCAGCGGCCAGTTGCTCCTTGAACGAGTAAAGCTTGTTCTCTCTCTTCACGTTCTTGTTCTCAACAATTTTAGGGGCACTGGAAAAAATCGAAGACATTGACAAAAAAATGAAAGTCAACTGTTGACGAAGTTTGGCGACTGTTTCAAAGAGTGATTTTCACCTGGTTGGCCGTGAGGCTCTTTCCAGTGGGCCACAGACATTGGCATAAAGCAGAATGAACGCATTATGAGACTTGTATGATGATGTCATTATGATCGAATAAGAGAGACAAATAACAAAAAAATTCGACCTGATTGTTACGTTTGTGACATAATTCCTACTTAACAATGCTAGCTGAAGCTGTATTTACGAGAACTGCTATTGCATAGCATTGCAACTGTTATAGCACAGCAGTTAAAGCTCAACTAAAGTTAAAGTGTTAAATCTATTAGATTTTAAGCTTTGGGCCACCACCAATATTTTCCCTAGTTGAAATGGGCATGAGCAGAAAATGGTTGAAAACCTCTGGTTTAAAGCCATCAACGGAAAGATATTGTTGCAGTCAAACAACATAATGTTCGTGATCGGTTTGATTCAATGAATTCACTAAAACGCCGCGTCTCAGCAAAGTACAATCTGTCAACGTTTGGTTCAAATTCAAATAATGGCGCGTCAGCTTCTCCCGCCAGAATCAGTCTTCAACAAGAAGTGGTGACGTCGCAATGTGACAGCTGGTGTTAAAGATTCAGGTAAACGCGGGTTGCGTAACGACCGAGTGTTTAAACAAATATGCTACTTTCGTCATCATTACGAGAACTGATGACGTATTCATGTTGTTTCCTACAATATAAACAACAACTATCGACTAAACCTTCTCTAGCCCCACCTGTCGACTATCTTCCAATTATACAACGATCCGCTAGGTGTCCGCATGATCTCGACCTCGTCCTTGGTGACTTGACTCAGTTGACTCATGTCCAGGACATCGAGTGAGTGTTTGACCAAATATGGGCAAATAACGTCCGGTGCGATTCTCACAACTGTTGAGAGTGCAGCCAAGCTTGACTGGAAAACAAATGGGAAATTACTTTGTTGATCGGGAAGATACTGCAAAAGATCTGATGTTTACCAAGTAAAAGAACAATCTCTAAAAATCCTACGTGACCCTCTGAAATTTTGTCGAGGAACTATTTGGGAACAAAATATGTGAAATAAACGTTTGAAGAAATCACAACCAATAATTACCTGAAAAATACGATGAAAAACAAAACAGAATGAGGAGATTCTAAAAGTAAACGTTCAGATTCGTATTTGTTAGTCAAAGCCTTATTGCATGCTCACAAAGTTAACACAATAGAAAAACTAAAATACTTACGAGAAGTTGAAAAACTCAATCATTTAAAAAAAACAGCCATAGTAAGTTGAATAACAAATGTATAGTAATGATTAAAACATGGCACATTACTTGGCTGTGATGGGGAGGTTTTATGAGTTTGGTGGAAATCTCTTCAAAGTTGTCTTCAACAAATTGATGGACGTCGAAATTGCAGAAAAACAAGAAATCTGTCCAGAAGTGATCGTTGATTGAAGCTGAGGAGAAATGGTTAAAAACAACTGACATTTTGCTCTTTACACGTGAACCAAGAAACATGGAGCAACTTCGTCACAGTACCTCAGCCATCTACAGTATGTTGCAAACAAAGCATTAGTTTCAGTTCAGTTTCGTTTATTATTGGTCTCTCTGCTCCTCAGGAACCTCACGACTGGCCACGAGTGGTCTTCGTCGTCCATATCCGCTTACTTGCGTCGCGGGCCACGCGGCTGCTTTCAAAGTGAATACTGCATTGGTGGTGAGTTCATGACAGCACCGCGCGTCAACTGTTCCCTTGCACCCTCCCATTAACGCTGAGCACGAGCCTGGAAAGACCCCAAGCACCGTTTTTCAGGTCCTCAGTACGACTCGATCGGGAATCGAACCCATCCCGCCAGGTTCGGTGGCGCGACTGAGCCTTGTTATTTGTAGAGTTTGGCAAATGTTCTTTCATGCATGAAAATTGTTGGTTATTGAAAGCTCTACTTGTCCCCAAGCATCTGTCGGGTCGCAGCAACTTTTTCGGGAACTTCTACGACAAACCCCGTGACGTTGGTCATGTTAATGACGCAACAACAGGAATACATTGCGCCCCTTACTCTTTATGACGTGATAATGGGTAAAGAGGTCCTACGCCGGAAAAAAACTCAACGTCACAGTAAGTAGGCCACCGTATTTTCCGGGTCATAAGCGCAGTGACAATGAATGAATGAATGAATGCTAACTGCTGCATTTTCATACATTAGGTGCACTTTCAATTTTTGAGAAAATTAAAGGATTCTAAGTGTGCCTTATGGTGCCAAAATGCAGTGTGTGGCGGAGTATATTTTGAAGAGCAACACAATGTGATCATTACCATGGCAACGACACACCCATTGCAAATATCAACCTAGTTTAGCTCCAGTGCTGAAGAGTCAGGGCGGATTTCTACCAGCACGTCAACATAACACTGTATCTCCTTGAAAGCTGATTATTGGGACACTCAATGTCCAGGTGGCGCTGTTTCGACCTTGTAACGTCATCAGTGACGCACAGATATGAAACCTGCGCAGCGATCACTCCATGACGCAATCAGCTTCCAACTGAAAAGGTATCGCTGCTTGGCACTGAATGAACCAACGCAACCACCACCATCCAACTCACCAATGACAGGATGGTGCGAATCCACCATTATCTGGTTGGCGACGTCCTTGGCAGCAAGCCGGTCTGCTTTGAGGCTAGGTGCGCTGGTCAATGATCGCAGCGCGCTGATGAAGTGTTTTGGCGCCTCACGCAATCGTTTCGCTTCTGCGTCGTCATCNATGGCGCTGACGTCAANGACTTGTGACGGTCGCATTACGTCAAAGAGCTCCGGAAGGATCGAGCTGCAGAAAGTCATTCCTGAACGACATACACGAAAGCAAAACGTCACGATGACGTAGACAGTCACTCCCATCTATTCGTGCCCTGTGGTCATGTCATTGCTGATGACGTTGATGATTGTTTACTTATTGCTGCACGAAATATATGTGGTCGGTTAGAAAAGCGACGGAATCCCGCCACTGCTCGCCAATCACGTCACAACATATGCAGTTATGATGACGACACTACTGATATTTACAATTCATTGGGTCCTTCGCACTTCCCACCCCCAACGAACGATAAAAACATTTGCGAAAATGCATCTTGTTGTGAACTGCGTCACAACCGCGATGACGTCATTCGGAATGTACGTCACAAGAACGACGAGAACTTATCGCTCAATATCCAACAGATCCGTGCGACTCAACACAGACACAGGTGTTTTCCTTGGAATTACAGGTAAACTCCGACCATTCCCACATGGATTAGGCAAAAATTATTCATTTGTTGCAAAAATCAAACACCCGCAACTTTTGCGAAAATCCAGGAAGTTTGACGCAAATAAAAAATCTGTCTTTTTCAGTTTTGTGCGAGACTGTCACCCTTGTCTGGTTGCCCATGCAATGCGCAGGTAACCACCGATGTACAGTGGTGGTGGTCACTGAAGGTCTGCGGTTTTGGGATAAGAGTAAATTCAAATTAAACAACGGCTGTTGCATTCATATGGCGTGATGTAACAATGCCATCAAGAGAAGTTGCTTCGTAACTTTAACTCCGAGTGGAGAGTGCAAACGCTGAACTCACCTGAGAAGCTGGCCAGCAAGTGCTTCACTGTCTTCGTGGTCGCTTTTCTTACTTTCCATGATTTGTGCAAAAGACTGTGGATCAGACATCGATAAAACTGCCTGAAGTCAGAATATGGAATGTTAAGGAACTGTATGTGAATTGTGCTTGGAACAAATTCAAGTGAAAAAACAAAAGATGGCTTTGCAGCAGAAAAACAAAAGATGGCTTTTCAGCATCAACTCTTTCAAATAATTTAAAATTAACCACAGCTGATAGACGTGTGGAGGATTGTCTGCCCCCCCACCACCAGGTTGCGCCCTCGAGCGGACACGGATCTTATGCCTGTTGACGTTCAACGGCAGCCAGCAATCGCACATTTATCATCGCAAGCACGTTAGAACTGTAACTAGCAATCAGAGAAGTGGGAGCAAAACCCTGCGCTTGAAACCTCGGCCACTCACACACAGGAAATATTTTCTACGCTCTGCTCCACGAAACTTTTTCATTTCTAGTCCAACCGAACTAAACTTTGAGGATAAAACCTATTTCACATGAAACGAAGGATAAGCTACCCCAGCATCCCAGCTTTTCCAAACAAATTTTAACTGTCAGACGTAACAATCAGCATCCATAGCATGGGCAGGTATCCCACCTCGTCATGTCCCCAGATATTTTCTGAGGGTGTTCCAACAGTAACTGACCAATCAGCGTCTGGAGTTTCAACAATGCATCTTCTGGGGCGTGCTGCAGGTACTTCTCTGACGTAAACAATGACTTCTTAGCGTCAAGAACGACGTTCCAAAAATCAACAAATTTGTGGGCTGCAAAATATTGTTTGAGAAATTTCATGAGTCTTGAATGGAAATCATCGAAATCTAAAAACTACCTTTAGCTTCGCCCCACAAACGTAAATCTACACTGCTCGTTGAACCAAACCAACACCAGTGACATCACATCCGTTGACAAAACTCACATTTTTTGAATTCCACGTTTTCCATTTTGACCAGAAGCAGCGAAGCGTAAAGCGCTTCCGTCACCAAAGCCGTTTGTGACGTTTGTTTCGACGCTTTGTCAATAGTTTGCAGGAGATAGGGGATGAGCGGCTCGGCCTGAACGAAGTGGAGGAATTGCAAATACATTCAAAAAAAACTTCCATTTCTACGACATTTAATTCCGCAGCCTCTTTATTTAGTTGCAAATGTATTGTGACGTCACACTGAATCGTCTCCACAACCACGCAATACGTTAGCTCATCTTTGTTTATAAAAGGTGATAGTTTCTCACATCAAAGGTATTTTGGACAAAAGTTGAGAAAATTATAAAGTGAACATAATAAATTCCATGGCAACAGCAAATATTCAATTTGACACTGTTGCGATCGGAAATCCCGAGCGGCAAGTGCGCAAAGCTTCGCACCGTGGCAGCAAGCAACAATAGAGATCATGCGTCGCAGTCTCTCTTACTATTGCTTGCTCGCGCTACATTTATAATGGTGTTAT
>JGI24159J19872_10003897_pt1 | contig 18864 bp, 16 predicted proteins | sample Ectturendosymbi4_FD_19872 | JGI IMG/M metagenome (IMG submission 19872) | reverse complement strand
ACGCCCTCCACTTATTTTATGTGTCATTGCACTGAATATAAACTATCAGCGCTCCAAGTTAGGATATCGGAGGAAAATAAACTCAATGCTGCGACACNGGAGTTCATAACTGCGAAATTTTGGCTGCGTGTTAAAAANGGGGAGTGAAACACACTCATCACTGCGTCAGAGCAATTTACAACTGCAAAATGAGGCTGNCCTAATGTCTTGTCGAATACGAGCAGTCGAGCATAGGTGTGCGGCTGGACTGGTTGGTGCACACCCCGGCTTGGAAGATGGAATCTTGCTAAACTGCACAGTGCACAAGAATTGACATTGCGCACAAAGTACGCAAGAAAACTTTCAATTTTTTGTTATGATTAGATGTCCAGAAAACTTTGTTTTCCTTTTCCCCTGCTGAGACATTATGAAATGCCTGAATGCTTCTACGTTAAAAACTGCTGTTCTAAGCTCGTGCAACAGTTCTATCATGCTACAGGATTTGGTAATGTAGCCAACACGGTCAGCGCTTGCGCTGATCAGCTATAGCAGACAAAATAAAGACAATTATTTCGGATAAATTGAACTATCGCGGAACACAATCTTTAAACATGTGAAGTGGACGGAGGGTCTGCAAAAAGTGGTGAGATGGTTTCTGGTGGCAGACGATAACCCTAATTCTCACCAAAACCTAATTATTACCTTTTGGCCCATTTACAATGTTCCTTGAAATTTGCATGCAAATTCATTCCGTGGTATTTGCAAATTCGTCAACTTAACAAGCAAAAAGTATGCGAAAACATTTTATTTCCTCTGCGCAGGTAACAAAGATTTTGTAAAATATCAAGCTCAAGTGGGGGGTTAACCCCAAACCTCCCCCCCTTGCGTACGCCCTTGGCCGTAGGTGTGTAACCTCATATAGCACTGCTGGTCAAAAGCACCGAATTAGACCGCAGGCCACAACTGCGTTCCACGTTGACTAAGACACCGTGTTCGAATGAGATTTGCAGCCATGGTTACCGGACCAAAGACGTGTTAGAATTGTATTGGTTTTCCACACAGGTTTTTCTAGGTAAATAATGTGGTGGAAAATTATGATATCGTCCCAGTTTTCTCCAGTGAAACAGACTTCAAGAGACCTATAAATTCGATATCAATTCCGAACGTGGACCGAGCTCCATCAGTTGAAATTCCGTACAGGTCTATTCCAAATTTTTCAAAGCATTTGTTCCTGCAGCGAAGATATCAGCACTAGTTACAGTATCTTTGGTAGACTGTACTGACAAAGTTCTTCCGTTTCATTTAGCTTCCTGTCCACTCCTATTGCAAATGAAACCAACTGTGCCGTGTCCTTCTGATCTGTATTTTCATCCAGAGCTAAGCCTCATGTAACAAACTGTTCACCTTGTTGCTGAGAGTGTCACGTACACCGTTAACGATTCTTTCGACACGCCTCGCTATCGTCCAAAGATACATGCCTGTTTTGTTCAACTTCGTCGTGATTTTAAAAGCACATCATTTCTGTAACATCGACCAGGTACAGGGTCATAAAACTACCATTGGAATAAGGCTTCACTGTTTGGGTTATTGCCTGTGCAATCATTATGCTCTTTCGGACTACCTTTTTATTTCCACTACGCATTTTTTTGAAACATACAAGGCTGAACGTTCAATTTTTCGTGCACTGCATCACTTTCAGCTCTCTCGTGTGTCAAATCGTATTTTCCGAAAATATCTCCATAGAACGTGCAGCTTTTGCAGTCCTGTGCAACTTCGAGCAAACGGCACCGCTGGACCGGTTGACTGGGTTCGATTCCCAGTCGGGTCACACCGAAGGCTTGAGAAACGGTACTCGCGTCCTGCCCACTGCTGACCACTCGTGACTCTTCAGAGGGAGTACAAAAACGAGTACAACAAGCAAGTGAATCTTCAGAATGTTTAGCCTTTTAGCATCATTCAAGATTGTAGCCTTTAGCGACACCAACATCTTATTGTAAATCAAACATGAAGGTCTTTCATCCAAATTTTCAATGAAAAAGTAATTCAAACTCCATATTTTNTAAGAGATATCTTTCTTCCTGTATTTACTTTTTTTAGTCTCTTTCAAATTTGCTGTACGTGACATTGCTTAGTGTGAGAAAACCNAAAACAAATAATAATACTACAAGGTGCGAGCTACAGCTAGTCTAGAACAGTGGTTCTTTACCGGAGGCATGCCTCCCCAGGGGGGCNTCAATAAATTTCCAGGAGGGCACTCTACAACATGAAAAGTTTTTTAACGGGAAAGTGTTCCGTCCAATTTGCATATATGAAGTCGGGAGGGGCTTGAAACGAAGGGACAATTACTTAAAGAGGGAGGCGTGGTAGAGAAATGGTTAACAATCACTAGTCTAGAAAAATTCAACATATGGCCTTTATCAAAATTCAGGGGGACGCATCTAAACAAAAAAAATCTGAAATAATTCTGATTTGATTTTTCAGCTGCCACGCCCAACTTGGAAATTGCCGTAGAAGACATCAGCTGGCGACAGGTTTATGGACAGATCATAAAATTATACAGGTAGAAGTTTTACAAATGAGATGACATTATGAACTGTTTGGTGAACGTCAGATCAAAGCGGTTTTTATTTTTTTCAGTATGCAAACGCTGCGTAAGCTGGGAATATAATTAGTGTAAGTATTTAAATCATTTTTTGCTCCGTGTCAAAGTCCAAAGTTTATTTGTTCCGTGCCAAACTTTATTTGCTGCAAGTTTCTGCGGGATTTCGGTTGAAATAATAACAACTTTTTCCAACGGTAGAGTTTCGGAAAGAATCTTTTACATGAAGAGACATAAAACGTTTGCATTAACATATGTAGATATATTTTTTGTAAGCTAGACCTGAAACTTTATAATAAAATGTAAAGAGGTTGTACTTGCCAGAAATCGTGGTGGTGTTGCTTCCATTGGTAAGCTGCGTGAGGTGACGATGCTGCTGTTTTCTGCAGTTCTTGCTGTTCTGGGAGTAATTTCTGTTGCTGCACTGTAAAAAGGTTTTGTTTCTATGTTCATCGTGGATCCCATGACAGCAAGGTGACCGATCTTCTTGTAGGGAGGATAAGTAAAGGGTGTCTTCGGTGGAAGTGGCGTACCCCAAGTCATTTTCGGGTACATGTCCGCCCGACCTGGTCAAAAAGAAGGAAAGTAGCATTGTTTCAAATGAATTCCGAATTGCGTTTTAACCAAAGTGGGTTTCATTGAATACACACGCCATACCGGTTTAATTTCATCAATGCCGTTTGCTCTGTTATTCATGACCGTACCTCTGCATTCGCCAATGCGACGTCAACAGTACTTCCTTGATGGTCGCAATCAATATTATAACCTTTAGTGAACCGAAAAAAGAAATTTTGAAAGGGTACACAAACGGCAGTATCAATCGACTTGTACCTAAAATTACTCAACCTTCTTTAAAAACTTTTTCGTCCAGTATCATTCTAATCAGCGGAAATTGCACAATGCTCTCCATTTGCGTACAGCTTTCTTTTCACGCGGCAAAGCTTTGATTCGGTTGGAAGCCTTGTAATCTTTAAATCACATGCATGACGTTCCCGCTCCTTAAAAGCATCAGATGCTCTTTTGCTCACCTTGATTGACGTCTACGCGGATTAGCCAACGCTGCTGGAGATCGCCGACCACGCGATTGAGCCCGCACGCTTGCAAGCATTTCCACAGTTTGCGCAGCAACTCCTGAATAGTTTGAATGTTAATTCCAAGCGTTCTGGAGCAGTAACGCGCATTCTGTTTCACTGTGACAGTCTGAATTTGTTCGAAGGAAATTAAATATTAATTGAGGTAGATCAATTATTTAACGACAAAATTCTGTAATTGCTTCTGCTGACCGCTCGGGTCAGACCTCGTATGAGGCGAAGAAGGAAGCTTGAATCGTCGGAACGGAAACATTGTTTGCGTTTTGCAGAAGTTATTGCTTCAATTAAATAATTGCTAAATGTTGGAAAAACTCACTACTCTCTTGACTTTTATCGGAGTGCGCTGAACAATCAAAATCAGGTTTTGGTGACTGTCAATGAAATACATTATAACAATTACGTTTCTAGAATCATTTCCGCACCAACATAATCTAAAATTCACAATGCAAGCATTTTTAATCACTAAAAAGTCCTTTCATTCACTTGTAGGTATGATGAAATGAACTCAGTGGTCACCTTGATGGCACAAAGCCATACAGTTGAAATGCAGAATTATTGCGACAGCTCATCATTGGCCTGGTCGATAAACCGTCATACAATCAATTAAAAAGATTGAATCTTGATTGTAAATATGTGAAAGGCATTTCGCACGATTGTAATGCACTAAGACCTTGATGAACCAAATCGCTTGGACTAAGAAATCGAAACGAATAGGCAAGCCCGATTAGAAATATTGTACCCAGAGATTAGAACCATGATATTTCAGAACCATGCTCTTTAAATCCTATCCATTTGGCATGTAATTGCTTTGCAAAGAGTGAGCCAACCCAGCGGCTTACTGAACTCTTTAAAAATCTTTACCTATCGCCTTTGATAGAAGGCATTGCTACCTGTTATCATCTGCACCTTGTGTCTAAGAAAAAAAAGAATATGATATAAAAAATATGCACATCACCTCTAGCGTGGTTGTACTCCCGTAAATTGCAACTTGGTCTGACGACACATCACATCCTACTAAATCCGTTTGCTGGCTCCTATCTACGGTATTCGCATACACAGGTTGAATAAGGGGTTGAGCGGAGTCCGGAAAGTGCTTGTCTACTACCATGACCTGTGCGAGAAAAAGCGCGAAGCCTTTAAGAATGAAAAAAAACTTTTGCGGCCGAATAAAATCCGTTTAGTTTTGTCCAAAATCTAGTTAGCCTGGTACGAGAAGTACCACCACTTAATTCAATTTCATGTTTTGTTAACTGCATTAACAAAGCTTACAGCTGATAAATTTACCTGTTAAAATTTATTTTGTATGTCGCATAGTTTCATGCTAATAATCGATTTCTTGAAACGTTTTACTGAAATTTATACCTTAAAAAATTAAAAAACGGAACTGCTAATGGATCAAAACGTACGTGAGGCACATCAGCAATTCAAAATAAGTCGCGATCAATTTTGAATAGAACACCTGAACCACAAACTCGAGGAGCCCTTAGTTATACGCCGAAGAAAGCAAGCAGAGAAATTTTAATGTCTCATGAAATTTACTTCGTGTGCAAATTTTTACAATAAGTTCGCGGTTAAATTGTTTACTTCTTTTCTAGCTTGCAAATAACCCTCTTCGAAGAATGCTTATGTCCACAGTCGAATGCCTTGTCCAACAACGTTTTGCCTTCAAAGTAACCTGCTTTGCGCAAATACTGGTCAGTAACGAGATCGTTGCTTTGCTTACGTACGCTTGCATATGGCACTTGTACAACTGGAGTGCTTGGCATTCCGTTTGGTTGGGCAGGTGTTGTTAATCTTACGGTCAAAGAAGGACCATCTCGTTGTAGTTCTGCCGCATTTTTCATCGATTCTGCGTCGCTTGGTAGAGCGGTTGTGCCTTCTGTCATGCAACGAAACCACGTTTTGTAAATCAACAAACTTGCTTCTTTATAGCTCACCGAGGGGAGAACCAGCAGGAAACGTTGGGTTGTTTTCTAAATTTTTTTCTCTGTCTATAATTAAAAACTGTCGGATAACTCATTTAGAGAATGGTTTATACATTCTAAGCACATATTTTCCGATGATATAAATAATAACGTAATTTTCCGGAGCATTTTCAAGAAAACATAACCTCTTCCCAAAAAATCAGAAACAAAGCAGGAAGCTGCTTTACTACGTATGACAGGGGCCGCGCTTCAAAAATAGTGCTTATATCGCGTTATGGCGATAAATAGTGAGAGATATTTCTGTACCTGAGAGACAATGGTGATTAACAGGAATTGGTGGAAAACAGTCTTGCTTTTTATCGATGACGTCGTCCGTGTACGCTACCGCGTTCGCAGCAACGTCATCACGGTGTTCTGGAATTTGTGGTAGGGCGCACGAACTCGATTCGACGACCTGTCAACAAAATCCGTGGGAGTCGAGAAGGGTTTCAGTGCGTTGTTTCGTGGGGAGCGAATGCCATTCGTCACTAATTAAACAGATTTCACGGAAAGCAGTTTATCATTCTCGTATTTATGTTTCTTTGTTTGGAAATAAAACAAGGAACGGTTGTTGGCAAGATTCTATGTCGTATACAGGTCAATGGTCTGAAAGACGGCATACACAGGCAAGGCACTGCAAATAACTGCTTTTGGTAATCACCAAAGGTTTTAAAAGTCAGCGCATTGTTGCTAGTTACAGAAACACGCAGAATAATCTATCGGAAAACGAGCTACACAACTGGAAAAACAGTATTGGGGATGCTTTGTCCGCGACCTGAATTTTTGCTTACATAGCTTCTCTTGACACTGGTTGCTTTAATGCTAAAATCATTTTTCAAGAACTAGAAAGAGCAGTCAATAACCCATAAATCCAACCACTATCCAATATTCTGCTTCTACAAACAATTGAGACGCAAGACGCGTACCAACCATAAAAATAAATTCCAAGATCCAGAAACCAGATTCGAGAAGCCGATAAACAACAAACTCTTGGTTAGCAACAAAGTTCAGTTTTCAAAAACATTCCAAGCTAGCAATATTTTTTTTACTGGGTTACCTTCATTTTTTGCTGCGAGGGTGTGTTTCTCAGCTTCGTGTTAGCTGCGTACTCCCACCACGTGTGCATCGCTTGCTTACGCTGTTCCATGAAGTTAACAAACGAGCTTCCCTCCACAACCGTTCCGGTGCTGGATATCAGCAAACCTCTTTCTGTGCCAGTACGTGGTCTGCCGAAAAGTGACTACGATCGAACAGGCTACAGGCACAACTAACGCGCACCAACGGATTGATAGCTATTGACACGAAAGTGTTTTCTGTGAAGGCTCATAAATAACGGATGTTGGCTTGGTGACAAGCATCCACGGTTGATAGTCGCAATCGTTTCAAGCATTTGCCGAAAAATGCACAGCAAGCAACTTACTTGCAATCGTAAAGCAAAGATTCTACTTCTTTTCCCGAAAGGCCGATGTAACTCAACAACATGCGCAGTTCTCGTCGTCGCAAGTGCATGGAGACATCGCTGAGAAACTCGTTGACGTCCAGAGTTTCTGATCACCAAGTNCGAAGTTACAGCGCTATTGCAGGTGAACGGGGGAAATGGTGAGAGGTTTTGTGACCGAAGGTTTTTATCTTGCTAGTTTTTNTCATAGCAAAGTATTCCAGAAATTCGATCTTGAAGTAAAACTAAAGTTGTTTATCACATATAGTTTACAAAATTGGGTCCCATGACTTAACCTAGAACATTTTCAACAAACAAGTTGCTAGAAACTTGCAGTAAATTCGGTGCAGGAATGCTCGATTGAAAGCTTTTCCACTTCCTCGCTCACTCGTTAGCAACCACCCCAGTTTGACTGACTCTGCTCAAGTGAGAGGTTCATTTGCATTCGAGTTTGACACGTATTTTTTTGAATGAAAAAAACTTTTTGTTTAAAAAATTAGGATGTGTAATAAGCACACTTAAGGAGTATTGAAACACTTCAACAATACATTCCCCAACAATGTTTTAGGACTTCTTCCCAAATAACCTCACATGTTAACAGTCACTTCTTATCAAGCTATATTTTTGTTCCTGGCAATGCAAATCTTTGTGTAGGAAAGTCACAACATTTTTCGTTTATCATTACTACTCTCAGAAGCTAAAAAATCAACCAGAGGATTTTGTTAAAATAACCAACAGGTTGTAACTTTTTATGTTGTCAGACAATTCGCACTTACCGTTCATGAGCACGAACTCCGGATCCATTCTACAATGTTTTGGGGAAGCACATCAAAAATGTGGAAGTCAGTTTGGATCAGTTGATTTTTGGGCACTTGTCCTAAATTAAACAAACTTGCGAACAAGCGTAATCCCAGTGTTACCCTAAAAAGTTTGCTGCTTCAACAACCTGTAGGTTTGCAGGCATTGCGAATGAGTACCACAGTACGCTGAGTTACATCGAATGATAAAAAATTTGCTTTTGGTTGCACCCTCTTTCACTGCTTGTAAGCGAGCAAAAAAACTTTGCAGTTCTCTTTACTTTCAACTGACAAGCACACCGCTCAGAGCCCAATCGATGACTTAAGATCTTTCGATGCCCTCTTGTTCTGTCCAACTTTTCACATGCTTGCTGTCATTTTCTCGTGGGTTGAGCGTTAGCACTGAAAATGCTAGGGGACAGAGAATGACGAACAAGATAACCTTTCAAGAATGTAGCAAACTCGTTTTCAGTTTCTCCAGATGAAACTCGATCCAATTAAATGCCGCGGCGTGTTCTGTAGTTTTTTTGCGTACACTCAGCTGTTATGAAAAGCTTTACACATCTTTGTTGGAGAAACAAAGGGTTGTGAGTGTTCAGTGTCGCTGAATGTTGTTCCAAGTATTAAGAGCAACAGCCGCCAAAGGCCTTGTAGAGTTGGCCCCACTGCGAGCATGTTTATTGTGAGATACAAAGAAGCCCGTGTTTTCACAACTTACCCAGCGTTGGCGAAGTAGATCACATATGGTTTTATTTTTAAAGGGGGGAAAAATGTATCCAACCCGTAATTGCCAAAGCGCTGATGTGTATGGCGTCGCTTAACAAAACCGAATGAGTATGTCCTCATCAAAAACAGCTGGATATGACAACGTGTAGTTTCCGCAAATGGAGCATAATCTACAATAACAAAAAAGACGTCTCACAGACATTTCTAAATTATGATTAAGATGATTTTCTGTTTGGCGAAAACATGTGTGAATGTTGCAATTCTATACTTTTACTGATAGGATTTACATGGCCCTCACACTGCATCAGGGTGCTTTCCACTTGATATCAACCTTCGACCGCGGCTTGGCTCTAAACATTTTAAAAATAATACTGTAATCATTTTGTTTCTGTGGTTCTGCAGGGCTCAGCTAATTTTAACCTTTGAAATTTAAACAGAAACTATGTTTTCCCATGACATTACATTTTTTGTAATGATAGTTAAGGGTTACGACTTATTTTGTTGCCTTGAATGACATAAAACTACTTTTACAACACCGAGACGCTTTTGTCATTTCATTTAAAATGCATTTCAAATAATTATTGCGCGGTTGGGTGGTTGCGAAAACCAGCTTTATCAATACGCTATTTTGGCTTTTCAAAGCAAAAATAGTAAAATAACTTACCGAAATCAACATCAAAATATGCAGAAATGACCAGCACCTGTACTTGATTACTTTCAGCACAGTTGAACCTTGGGTTTTTCCAAAAAAAAGCTTTTTCCTCAACGCTGTGGTGACGGTGCAAAAATGAAAGCAAAACAACTTTTTGATGGCACTGTGGATACAAAGCTTTCTTGCGCATAAGAAAGTGGCAGGTGCTTGCCGGTGTATGGCAGGAGGCGTGCTGTACAGAGCGCAAGTCCTCTGGTAAAGGGAACACTGCCTATGTTTGATGTGTAAACAGACCGCTCACTCGAACATTCAGATTTCAGTCATTAATTTCAAGTGAAAAAACAATAACCACTCAATGGATTATTTCACTTCGCTTTTTGAACACCGCGTGGTTTTGTATGTGACAAGGTCTCTGGCAAAGCGGCTAGTAATAATGAATGATGAAGAAAGGTGTTGACCAATATATTCCAAAGCCTCAGATAGTTCTTATCAACAACTCCTCTTTTGCGCAACGTACGACCTGGTTTTTACCCACTAGTCCGCGTCTGAAAATGTCAACTTTTCTGGCGCATGTCCTCATCGCGGAGGAAGTGGTTTTTCCTGAGTTATTTATCGGGTCAATCGTTTCTACCTCTGTGGTTCAACTCAAAAGAAATAGAGAACTTTCTGGTCAATTTCAAGCAAAGTATTATACTCAGTAAGAGCTGGGAAAAACTATTAATGCGCAACCGAGAAACACGCTGCTACCATTTTACCGAAGTGTCGTTGCTTGCTTAAAGGTATAAAAGATCAACTGGTCATTTAAACAACAGAAAAAGTTGTTCCAGCATAAATGGATGTTTTTCACTTCATGGAAAAACATGAAACAACCTGCGCCAAAGACCAACACTTTCTGCGCTATGTTTTCTGTGTGATAATAATACGTTTATTGAAATCTACTAAAAACCTATTAGATAAAACAAATTTAGGGACGTATATATAAGTTAGTGGAATCTATAACACGTCTCTATTTGCTCAATGAGTTTTTTGTATTGGAATATCGAATTCAATGGAGTAAAAATCAAGTTTTGCAAGAGATATAGCACGTTTTATAGAAACAGATTATACAAAACTTTAAATTTCCTCATTTTAGAGAAAATTTACGGTTGATTACATTCTCACAACAAACGATAATACCATTGTACGGCAGTGCACAAACTGAAATTCCCTTACAAAAGGAAGTCCTACGAAGAATATATAATCAAGTAACGACGAGATCAGGGCGCACATTTTCATAAGGAACACGATAAACCAGGCTTACAAGGCGGAAATGTCAGTGGTCTATCATATTTCTTGAATGACGACAAAAGACTGCACACATGCAAGATTTTTTTGAATCTTAGTATGAAAAGCTTAGCTGGGCGTTTGACTCAAGACTATTCAAAGTCAAAGCATTCCTCACCTTCCGCTGTTGCCATTAAAATAACAATAATTCCTTTTATACGACTGGGAAACGCAGCCATTCTGCTTGGCGGAGAGGACGCCCGCTTAAAACTGTATTTGTGCCACACGGAAGCGCATGAATTTCGACCACATTATTCTTTGCCCTAGAAAGACCTTTCAAGCACTGTGGATGATTTCCCAGAAATTATAACCTCTTTCATCGGCCGACGAAAACACCCGGTGGTTTATCGCAAAAAGAATTCGATCATCTCAGGCTCATGATGTTGTAAATAAGCCACTGACAGGATGTTTAAACACTTACCTTTCATGAAGTGTTCAAGATAAAAAACAGCTTCCGCGGAGCAGATGGCCTATGATTGACACACAGTCAAGTAACGGGGGCCTGTGGTGTTACGGTCACATAAAATCGGTATAACTCTTATGTATGAAACATAAAATTGCAAAAGCGACAGTCAAAAGCGAAGGTTTATATTTCGTTGGATATTTCTCGTCTAAAAAACTTGGATAATACTGAGTTTTTCTAAGAATTTTTCGTGGTTTATATTGGTTTGTTAGATTCTGCATGTCAAATGGTAGCAATCTCTTTATGATGTCGCTTTTATGTCTTGTCGCGAAACCATTTAAAGCAGCATAGGCACTGTAGTAATTTCACTACATTGTCTCGGATTCACCACTAACATTTATTTCTTGCAAATGTGCAAGGTACTATGGTTTTGTACTGCAATATACCTACAGTATATGTTTGTTGAGTAACACCTTACGATCCAAGCCTGTTATATCTTTATGTTAGATGACAATGGTAAAAAGATTTAATTGGCAATGCCAAAAAAAAACTTTTAAATACTTGAGAGCTACTTCCCAGCTGTGTACAGTCAAAATAGTGCCTTTTCTGGAAGTAAAAATGTCACGAAAAGTAAATCGTTGCAACAAAAGATTCTCGCAGAACAGGAAGATTTCGCAGTCCCTTGCTCTGGCATTGTCTAATTATGGTGCAACTGCCATATGCCTGATCGCCAGCAGGTGCTACACAGAGGTGTCATATAACAGTCAGAAGTGAGCATCGGGCGTGGCAAAGCGCCTAAGCAAAACACAGTAGCAACGAGCTTTGGCATGTTTGAAAAGATTTATGTGCTTATTACCGTAGAAGACCGGTGGAACGCTCCGCAAACTGACTCGATTTTCAAACGAAGATCAACATTGTGCGGCTGTGGCACGTGGCTAATGATTTTTTTCTTGCCAGTTTTAGGACGTCTTTGTCGCAGTCGATAGAACGTCGCAGCGTAGAAGCGATATAAGTCGGGTGGAATTCGATTCTCTCATTCCCCCATGCTGTATAGCGGGCAAATTGCTTATGTTTCGTCTGCTAAGCTTTAATAGACGTCAGCGCGCATCGGAAAACAAGGCGGCAACTTCCAAAAAAGTCTGGCAGTATAGTATAAAAGCGACAGTACAGTTTAGTTGAACGTTTTGCTGGATAACTTAAACGCGAAGCAAGCAACCATGGTTCGAAAGGATCAAACGTGATAAGGGCAAAATCTGAGCTGACCTGCCAATTGGGTTCAAGCCTTTCAGTATGAGACACAGCGAGTATTTTGTGTGCAGAAGAGCATAAAAGCTTGAATGCCTTGCCATTTGCAGTATGCGGGAGGTGAGTGCCATTCCTGCGTGGTACCGACATAAACACCATTTACACTAGCATGAGTTTTTCCTTTGATTTGTTGCAAATTCCAACTCGAGGTCACAATCGTTTCACAAGACTTGCACTGTATTTCGGAACATNTGACTTACAATCCAACGAACACGCCACCTTTCCAAATATTTAAAAGTACCAATCAGTTATGAAAAACTCAAAACCCTTGTTGTCNTGGNCAGGGCCCAATGCTGGGCATGTTTTGAAAGGAAACGCGATTATGTGTATCGGCCATCTGGGATGCCTGTATCTGAGTGTAGCAATATATTCGGAAAAGAAGCCAATCGGAATCAGGCGCGTAACAAGGGGCCCAAGGAAGGCACAATTCCCCGGGCGCTGAATCACTATAGGGGCGCCGAATCACTGCGACGGATTTCAAACGTTAACACTGCTGAGATTGTAGTTTACTATAAGAGAAAGAAATATAATATTTTGTACAATAACTTAACTCAAAGATATTTGCGAAAAACAGTTGTAGAAGTGGGAAAATTAGTATATTCGATTTAGTTTCCGTGATCTCGTGAATGCTGTTGCTTTAGGTCAGGCCCGGGCAAACTGTTGGCTCGCGGCCCACACTGTATTCCAAATTTTGACAGCGGGCTGGATCGGAAAGAGATGGACGGATTGCATGTGCAAACTGATATAAATGAGCCACAAATGAGGTGGGTTTATTGCGACAATTTGGACAAGATCAGCGGGTCGGATTAAAGAGTTTGGGGATCCGCATATGGCTCGCTGGGAATAGTTTTTCTATGCCTGCTTTGTACCTGTAGTGCAAAGAGACCAACAACAATCATATGGGGAGCCCTTACGGCGAGCAACTGAGTAAAAATTTTATAGGCAAACATTTCTGCGTAAAGCTATTTTACGGAACTTCAATGGGGAAGTAAACCGAGTTGAAGAATGAAAGGCAGTTGTACAGTGAATCGAATAAGCAGTTTGCTTTCATTCTGCATTTTGGCTAGTTTCCCTTGATGCAGTTGTCCACTACATCCTGCGAAACGAGCCATTCTTTTACTGACATCTTGCTTTACACTCAATCATCATCATGGTGAATTCTTATGATGATGATGAATTCTTATTATTTTTGATGGTGTCTGGATGCAGAATGGTGCCAGAGACGTTCATCTGCTGTCTGTGGCGCTCAAAATCAAGGGCGTACGCAAGGGGGGTTGGGGTTAACCCCCTTGAGCTTGATATTTTACAAAAACTTTATTATAAGGAGAGTGTATAGGGCTTAATTTAGTACAAAAATAAGGAGAGTATGTGGAGAAGAATATGCCTATTATTGTCAACAAACTTCGCTTTGAAAACATGAAGATGACGTCAAATTGTGACGTCACAAACAGCGCACACCAAAAACTAATGACCACCATATGCCACTGAATGAAACCCCTCCCATGAAAATTTTCTGCGTACGCCGCTGCTCAAAATGAATGCTCTTACCCAGGGAGGTCTTTTGCACATCGCTCAGCGGGATCGACCTCCTAATTGCTCAATCGAAAGATGGACCTTGGGTCTGTGGCAACCGTGACCTTGGAGATGTAAAATCTATATCCTTGCTGCTCGTGCTTATCACTTGGCAGATATTTTTGGATTGGAGCATATTAGTGTTAATAAACCTGAAGAAAATTAACGTTGTTCAGATCTCAACTTGTTTCCGGTTTATTGATCTGCCTTGCAAAAATGCCAGCAGCTTCAACTTGAGGGAAAATATTTGTTGAAAAATGTGCCAAATTTATGACTGTATGACGCATGACGTATCCTTTTTGAGACTTATAAACTGTAAAGTTGGCTTGAGCGGATTCGTGTTCTAAAGTTTGTTTTCTCCTTGGCGCTAAAGACGGATATTGCAGTATCTATAATTTTGTTGGAAGCTTTTAGCGGAGCAATTACAGTCTACAGTGCACGCTTTAACAATAATCGTTAGTCAAGAGCGACGAAGCTTTCAAGCAAATAACAACACCCATTCTTATTGTGAGCAATCTGCACAAGTGACTTATCCTGATATCAGAACCGTCGCAAGAAAGTGTTCAGTAGGGGACTTTACGTTTGTGCAGGGGGCTTGACATAGAAAATTTGATAAAAACTCCACTGATTTATAGTGTTTCTTATTTCAATTTGGGGGCTTGGTGCTTCGTTTTAGTGGACTAAGCCCACCAAAGCCCCCCGTAGCGACGGGACTGTCTGATGTACGATGGAAGTGTTTTTATTCCGCAATTATTTAATCCGGTTTTATGGAACAAACAAAAAACAAAAACATGGGTTTAATAAGTGACAGCAAGATTTAATAAGCAGCAGCAAGGAAGAGCTCAGTGAGCGAAAGCAATTAAAGGCTTTTTTAAAGTCTGTAATGCAGTGTGCAGTACAAAGCACATTCGTCCACATCATAAAACATGCCATCAGTGCGGTGAAGACCATATGCTTTTTAACAGCGCCCTAAACGTTTTCTTTTAGCATCCGCAATGCGTGGATAGCTGCGGATACCAGCAGGAAAAATGTTCAAAATTAACACACCAAAATCAACCGTTTTGGACAAACTTAAAAAATGTTATTGTCGAAAGAGACGGACGAATTAGTTTTTCTTTGCCACAAATACTGTGGTACATTTGTGCAAGGAAATATATGAAATAAGTTTGGAAAGTTTGTCAGTAACTAAATTCAAAACACTTTTGCGATGGACGCCCTGGCTTTTTTATTTATTTGTCAGACTCCATAAGGACTGTCTGAAAAAGTAAAAATAAAAATATCTGCCTGCTTGTAGACAGCATCAAATAGTTTTAATTGATTTAAGTTTTTTTTCAGAAATCTTTTAGCTATTAACTGATCAATAGAAGTCGAGAATGTTTTCTATTTTGGCTAGAATGCAAGCTTGCTTCCACTTCCCAGACAAGAAAATGTCGCTCTTGTTTTTACTGCTTACAACTTGCGTTTCTGGGTAAGTTTCGTAAAGGTGGAGAATTAGTACATCATTCAGGTTAAAAAAGAATTTGATCAAAAAAATTCAAAATATTTCAAGAAGCATGTTTAATTACCCAATACGAATGAAGTATAAAATAGCGGTATTCCTTGACTATTGAGTTTATAGTTACTAAGACTTCATATTAGAGAATTCAGATACGGCAACGTGTTTTTTATAATCAAGAAGTTGGAAGTGCACATCCTCCGCAAACTGTGCTTACAAGTTACTGTAACCTTTATGGATAGTGGATACTCTTTTCTTGTTTCCAATAACGTTTTGCCTCTATCCAATTGAGAGAAAATGATTATTAATTATTATTGTTTCCAATAACGTTTTGCCTCTATCCAATTAAGAGAAAGTGATGCCGTGTTGATCGTTAAAGGCAACAAAACTGACAAATCTGAATTTGATCGAATTTTTTCACTGCAACACGGCAGGTAGAATAACCTCTTTACGTGTCCTTATATTGTTTTCTATGTACACCATAAATCATAGGCGTAGGATGCGGAGGTTAATGGAGAGCTGTAGCCCCAACTATTTTGCTGTCGGGAAAAAATCATTTCAAACACGGAAAATTTTTTTTGTGTCGAAATAGCATTCTTCAAAAAAATTGTGAGTGTAATTCTTTTCTGATGGGGTAAAGATTGCATTAGATGTTTCGCTTTATTACTTAGAGAAGTTAAATTATAAAATTTCTTGAAAATCTACTTTTGTGCATGAGCATATTTTTTCGGGCAAAACGCTGTAGACTCCCAATTTTTTGTCCCCCTATGCCTATGCTTTAAATGCTACATGTTTGGCGCATTTATCAGAGGTACAAAATAGCATTTATCAGTTCAAAAGCTTGTCAGTGCTGCAAATCGTGGCATCAGCCATAACATTTACAGAAAAGTGTGTATTTGGGACAGGTATACGTTGTACGGCGATACGTACGAGGATTTTCTGGTAGGCAATGCTGACACGGCTATTCCCTTGTTAAATGACGACGGCTTGGGAGATAATCCTTTGTACATCAACCATGGAAGTTCACCTATTCCTGCGTTTTATGCTGAGTAAGTAATATAGGCTGCACACAAAAAACACTTACGTCAAGCGTGCGAACGTAGATTGCTTGTCCCTCTCGAAAAATGACTATGTGTTGATTGGTCAGCCACTGCAGGTGATTTTTCAAAAGATAAAAAGTCACAAAACATGGCCGTTTGTTCTTATGCACATTTTCATAGAAGCTAACAAGGCAGTCGGGCCAAAGTTTTGCAAATCTTGTATCTGACATTTTTCAATCTGCAGAAAGACGTGTTAAACGAAGAAAGTTGGAGTAAACTCGTTCGGAAATTCCTTCAGCACTTTTTTCTGCATAAGCAAATCTTACCTTGTTAAGGAACTGATAGCTGCTATATTTGCCCGTATACAATCCTTTCTCACACAGTTTTATCATGAGAGAATTGTGGCTATATTGTACGTAATTTTCATTTCATATAATATCGAGTTTGTCAAAAGCTTACTGCATACGTCAAGGATTTGAGCAATTGCCTCTTGACTCTTTGTTACCTGAACCGTACTGGTTAAANGTAAAAAATGCTTTCGTTTTTCTGACGTTCCTGTNCTATCANCGATTTCTACCACGCNACTTTGACATAGTCAATTAAAACTAATCGATGAACATGTTGAAATTACTTACGTCTTATTTTGCATATTTGAATGCAAAAAAATACATGCTTTTCTGAAATGTCTCCCGACCTATAGCTCTGTAAGCGTTACTCTTGGCTTATCGTCGTAGGTTTTATTGATACGATCGGGTGGCAGCAATACTCATCATGCGTGAGGCGAGGCAGAGTGTTCAGAAGAATTGATTAAAATTTTTTTGCTTAGATCCCTTCTTCCTGAAGATGGAACAAATACTATGAGAAAAAGATATAGCGAAGGAAGCATGACCGATAAACTCAGCAGGCTGCATCAGTATCGCTTGTATAAAATAAAACAACAGTTGTTGCAACGGATGTTCATGCACAGGAGGTAGCAGCTATATACGTCGATTTTCCATTGACTACTATAGATTCCATTCGGAAACAGCTTATACCAGTGGTTCTTAACCGGGGAGGCGCGCCTCCCCAGGGGGCGGCAATAAATTTCCAGAGGGGCACGCCCTTACGCGCCTTAAAACATGAAAAGTTTGTTCAATAAATTTACCAATAAATACATTTGTTTTCACAACTTATAAAAAGTCAAGGGGGGGGTTTGAAACAAAGGGCAATTAAGGAAGGAGTGGTAGAAAAAAGGTTGAGAACCACTGGCTTATACGAATGTTGGGGTCAAATCCCAGCGGGCACACGGCTGATAGAGCTACGGCTGCACAATATCTGATCACACTCAGTAGCTCATTATTTCGCATTGTTAGGCTTACTACTTTCTGTTTCCAAAAACGCTTTTAAAAATAACAGTGCAGTGAGCTCAACTTTATGCAGTATTTTGTGTGAAGTTGAACGTAGCCGTTGCTGTCGTGCGTTAAAATCAAGTCGATTGTAACTGTTCTTCGGATTTTTGCAGGTATGACGGGAGAGCTAAAAAGAGAGCAAGTGGAACTTTTCTAACCGACATGTAACTACATTTTTAATGCGAATTTCTAATAAATCTTTTCATTGCTTACGTGTTTAGAAACGATCCGAAAGGACGTAATTGTGACGAGAACCATAAATAATTTTGCACAAGCAAAATGCGTCACTTATGCTTTTGCTGCCTCGCAAGCAAATGCTAATGTGGTTTGGTTAAAACTCGAACAAGTTTTACGCTGTCACGTCAAGCTAGAAAAAACGTTCCGAGATGCTGAAACGTCTGAACAAGTGCTAATATTTTAATGCTTCTATGTTTAAGAAAAACTCGCCCTGATAAAAATTGTCTTATGAAACAAAAAGTGTGCTTTTTCATGTACAGCGGTCAGTTTTAGAAGGAGCCTACTTGCAAATAACGACAACTTTCTGTCAATTTTGTGACGCATGCTAAAAAAATCAAAGTAAAATTAAACGGAGGTGCGTTGTAAATGCAGTGACTTCAAAAGCAGAATATTTTTCAGTACTTTGTACTCCGTATTTTATTTAAGTTTTGAAAGTCTTGGCCCTTGACAATCAATTTACAGCTCTTCTAGAGTCAAGCCAAGTGTTCTTCAACTGGGACTCACGGACCGTCACGGAGTTCATCGATGGTTTTAAGGGATTCCTGAAATAATCTAAATCGAAATGAAAGATTTAAATCAACACTTAGCCTTTTCTGGCAATCTAAATTAATCCTTGTTGTTTTCAGTGGATAATAAACCTATTGGTAACAGCAAATCAAAAACAAGCTTTCTTGATGAATTAATAAAAAAAAATATATATTTTTTTGTTTGAAAAAATGTCTTGGTCTTGCATGATTTGCAAGTACGTGCACGTGTCTTCAAATATGATACAAAAGACTGAAAAAATTGCAAAGTAAACATCTGCTAAAAAGTGCAAAGTGCTGGCAGAATCTTGGTTAGCTCTCAACGTAATTG
>JGI24159J19872_10003895_pt1 | contig 18872 bp, 10 predicted proteins | sample Ectturendosymbi4_FD_19872 | JGI IMG/M metagenome (IMG submission 19872) | reverse complement strand
CTGGAAGCAAGTTTTAGTATAATGCTTTTACGAGACTTATTAGCCGGTGAGACAGAAAACAGAACTTTTGTTGTCTGAGGCTCATGAAATAAACCTACATGCGTGCTTGGATGTTATAAGTTTCAGACATGTATCGCTTATCGAAGATGCTTATTGAAGTTTGTGGGCTCAAATCTCACGCCAGCCGAAGCTTTTTTCTTGTGTTCATGGTGTGTTTTTACCTGTGTTAAGTTACTTAACAGCCACGTGTGAAGCAATATTGTCAGTGAATGAATGAAATCGTAAAATGAACTTCAAGCAGAGGAAACGTACAGAAGTCATAAAAAAATTTGCCTAGTGCGTATATCCATCAGTGACCAGAAAACAAAGTCAGTTTATTTTAAATTGAGGCCCTTTCCCCCCCGTTAATTACGCCACTTCCGAATACTGTTTATACATTTTTTTTAGGGTTTGAGGGGGGCATGGCACAGTGGCCCTCCCTCCGTACGTTCGTGGTTGTCTGCATTGAATTTAGTTTTCGCATGTCCATGAGGGCTTGCTCTGATTGTTGAAACAATGTGTAATTTCAGGAATCTTAATGGGGTTAGCCGTTTAGAAACCTTTGCCAAACAAGCTTCAAAGAAGTGCTGAAATGAAGTTACAACAATTGCAAACATATGACTCACGAGCAAGGCCAACACAAATAAGATTCTTGTAATGGAACTCCCGAGGGGAAACCCGTGGTGAAAACACTGGTTCTCTGCCGTGCGCAGTAGAATATTTTACTTGAATTGCATCACTTCTTTGAAACCTTTCGAGCTTTGCTCCTTACTTATCTTTCGCGTCACTAGCACCTTGCACTTTAATAAAATCAATGACAAACGTCAACAAAAGCAAATATTTAATTCCAAGCAGAACTTAAGATTGTAGTGATGGTGGAATTTTTCTGGGTCTCTATGTAGCCTAATCTTTTGTCGCGTACACCAAATGAATGGACGTTTTCGTTGTGTACACCAAATGAAAGGACATGTCAGATTTGCAAAGAACTACACCAGAACAATGCGGACGTCAGAATATTTATGGTTCAACCATTAAAAGTGTTATCGTCAGTTCTTTTGTCAAACACCATATCAATACTTGTGCCAGGAAATGCGACGAGAACCCAAATGATCACGATTACGTACATATTAATGAAAAATGTTGCAATTAGGTCAACACGCCTTCATCTAAGTATGGTCAAATGAATCCATAAACCAGCATTTTTAGGTTTAAAAAGCAGAAAAGTAAACTCGAAGTAACTGGCAGTAGTTTTTTTAACAATACGTCTTAAGCTTGAATAAGACCGTGAGCGTATTTTTTAAACATTAATCCTCAAAAACCGTATGGTGGAAGTATATTGGTCTTCTCAACGTTTCAAAAGATTGTAAAGGCAACACACTTTTACCATTCATTAGTCTGCACCATCACTGACTGCAGGTATATTTCAGTGATTGCTGAAGTGTCCAGATTGGAATATGGCACCACAATAATGTGTTTCCTTAAACAGATTATAAGTTATCATTACCCTGTTGCACCTTTATTTCCCTAAATAGTGGATAATCAATTAAAACCTTCAGTTGGTGGTAATCTTTCCCATCACGAATATCGACAGCATACATTTCGAAAAGAGACTCATGCCAGCGCACAGTGCAGCCAAATTCAACTTATGGGGTAGAGAGAGACTGCAAATTTCAACGAGCAGGATTCTTCTACTTTTATCACAGAGCCACACGTTATTGAAGTCGGGTGCATCAACACTGAGCAACAGCAGTATTCAGGCGGTGTGCTCGTGCCTCTTCTGCCACCAACAATACCATTCAAAAAACACTAGCGTGAGAGAAAACTGTCTCATTATCAATGAAAGCATGCGATTGGTGCTTACAGGTATCCGCAAAAAAATATAAAAAAAAACTTGAAAAAGAAACATGTTCACAAAGTGGAACAAATCATAGATGCGTTTAAATTTGACACAAAGACGGAAAACATCACATACAGTAACAAAGCTGGCTGCAGTGACGAAGAGTCGCGATGTTCACTTGTGACAAAAAACGTGTAACGTAAGAAAGCCGGCTCAATTTCTAGGACGGCTTGCTTGTTCAAAACTTTTCGAGCTGCTGACTAGAAGCACTGCGTGGAGACAGCTGCGGATAAGGAATGATTTGTGAAGGACAGTTAGCAGCAGTCACAAGCTTTTGTTCAGTGCAATTGAAAAAATTGTAGTGAAACAGTTCTGTCGTGCGTCACACAAGGGCTGCCCACTGCGATACATGAGCTTGTGCTGTAACGTTTGAAGTTTGTCAAGTCTCTTCGAGAGCAAGGTTTTTCCAGAAGTTGTCGGTTCATGAGATGATGCATTGTCTTTGATGGGTCGCCAAGGTCGAAGGAAATGAAGCCGTCAGGCAGCGCCCTACTCCCGGTCTGAGGCGATTAAATCAGCTCCAGTGCACCCAAGGTGCCTCAAACACTAACTTGCTAAGCAGGTCTTGCAACATAAGGCAGCAAGTGTTCCATAGAAAGTTTGTTGAATCAACAAACAGTTACTACGTGCGGACGCAAACGAGTTTATGATCCAATTACAAAAGGTCAAATGACTTGTTTTCTGGAGGTCAGCGGAATAACATTGAAAAGTGACGTATCCATGGTTTTACAACCAATGCAAGTGCTTTTGCTGGCCTTGATGTCTTTATGAATATACCTAACCGAAGAAACCCAATCATTGAAAAAAGCGCAACCTCGAAACGTTTAACTTGACCACCGTGTCCAACGGTGCAGCGCAGTTTGTTGAAATCATTGAGCTCCAAAGAACTCATCCCGGGGACACCAATTCAACTCTTGATTCTAACCCGTTCTCTTCGCCCAATGCAGCCGCGTAATAATCCCCCAGGGGCTGGTGTGATCTGCTTTCAATTTTTCTTCTTTGTTGCTGAAACTTCCAGAAAACATATCCAGCGAACTCTTTAAAAAGCAAATGATGTAAGTTACTGCCCTTGTCTAAACACAATTTGGAAGCTCTTTAAGCAATGGAATGGTAAAGATGCCAGTGCAAAGTAGCCTCTTTGCAACATTATGCCCTGAGGTAAATTTGGAATCGTATTCGATGATGTTAGTGCCATTGACCTTGGTGACAGCGGTGGATCACCTACGCAATTAACTGAAACGGGCAGGGTGTTTACTACTAAGACAGGTCATTGCTCAATAAATTTGCTGCTACTTCGCATGAAACTCTGGCCCAAGCAATGTTCCCCTAACGACAATTTACTAATTTTCGATGTGCATTAATTCAACTTTTTGATTGCATGTACCAACTCTGAAAAGTTTGAGATCTTATGCACGGAGAGTCAAATTTTGCTCGTAAACGTTTTTGGCCGATCCACATATCACTGCAAATGTATGATGTAAAGACGGTATTACACGGTTTTAAATCTATGATATGAACAATTACTGCTGATTTTGTAATGAACCACAAATATCAGGTTTCCAAACATTACAGAAAGAAATGAATGTTGATTATCTTATCAATCTATTGCTGCGTTAAATTTAAACACTGAAGTTTGTACAAGATACAATGAGGTTGTTTCCATTTCTTTGAACTTTAATTCACGAATAGTTCCTTCACGTTCACCATCTGTTCTGAATTTGTGACGTGTTTTATCTTTTGTAACCGCACTGCAAATATTGTGTAATCAGCGTGTGCGCATTCATTGCCAACCCTCCGGTTGCCAGTTCTTTCTCAAGACCAAGCACATGCGCTGTTCGGCGCATCTTCGTAAAACCCTTATATAAATCAAGCGTTCTTGTTTTGCGCTGAAACTAGCATCGTTATATCAGTTTGCCAAAGCGGAAATAAACTAATACAATCAATGAAAGATTTAAAACACTTGTTATAATGCTACTAACCTGCTGTGGATATACCAAGTAATACAAGAAAAACGAGGAGGACTTTCGCAAATTGTTCGAGGTCACTTATCCGACTCTGAAAAAGGGATGAGCGCGGCGGTTATGGGTTTTAATGCAAAAAAGACAAGGAAATCTGCGATCTGGGTAGAAACTCACCATCAACTCTGCTTCTAGAAAATCTTGCTCTGCTTCGTTATGTTTCATTTCCTTGCGGAGCTTCATCGCCATTTGATAACCTACAACAGCAGTTATACTCATGGAGTAAAATACAAAAAGAAAGAGATGCACGGAACGTACAGTCAGTTAACACACACGCGGAAACCAGCTTGAACTTTATCAATGTTGATGAAATCTCAGTCCAAAAAAGTTGGTATTGATGAAATCTAAGTCTAGAGCAGCACTTTGATAATTTAATGAAGGTTTGATTCATGAAAAAACAAACTGATAAACAGTCGTACAGGAAATAGGAAGACCAAAGCAGATCTGTTGAAATATAAATAAACAGTTTGAAAAGCTCATTGTATACTGTAAATACTTCTTCCGTGTGGAAAATTTATGCCACTTGCAGTCATTGTCTCGCAGAAAATGTATGGCGCCACATCGCCGCAGTGGAGCAGAACTATTTGTGAGGTTAAAACATTTTGTCCATCAGTTTTGAATCATCATCATAGTTTTTCCCAACGTTTTCCTCGTTTTCTCTTGCAATTCTTCAGACAACCGAGAAAAAGTCATCGAACAGCTTGTGCCCCGCGTTCTAAAAACTTGCTCAGCTTTTGAAATTTCAAAATTTTTCTAAAGCCCTCAAATAGTTTGTAAAATATTTTTCTGACTTTTCACTTACGTGTTTCCCATTTTTCTCCAAATTCTGCGCAATGCCTACCAAATTTTGTCCAAAATTTTACAAATTATCAAATGCAAGAATGCAGTTTACCTCACTGTCTTTGCAAGCGGTCAAAATATGCTCATATCTTTATTTACCGCTGTAATGGTATGTCTGTTGAAATTTAGAACTTGAAAAGGTTTTTCAAGGGCGTTTTCATTGGAGATGTTTTGTGCTACTGTTGAGTTTCAAGACTTGCTGCTTTCAGAAATAGACATACAACCATACAAAGCAAACTTTTGATTTTACATACGGAATACGATTCAAACGCTTTGCATATTAGAAAAAATACTTAGGAAAAGCATATGTTTTTTCCACTGAACACTAACTTCAGTATTGCTATTTATTTGTTTCTTCACCAGGAAAAATTTTCACAGGATAAAATTCTGTAAAATTTTAATGATCTTTCCGAAAACTCACATAAGCGAAAACAAATCATTAAATCAAACCGTTCAATTTGCAGATTACAGAACTTTTCTGGACTATTTCGTTAATACGGCATGTGGGTTACTATCTTCGTGTTATGTCATTACAAACAGCAGGGTCTTGATCTTTCATTGAGTTCAAGCGAAGAAGGTTTTACAACGGAAACTTCTTATGCTGTTCTTCAATATTTTGAACTTTTATTTTGCTAACGGTAAAATGATTTGCTTCACAGCCAAAACGTTTCTCTAGGTTTGATTTCGGACGTTTTCAGATTGTTTGTCAGGATTGATATTTTACTTGGAAACTCCAGATGACCCTAAAATAATTGGCATAGATTGTTTTTTTTAATGCAGATATGTAATTTCCGATAGAAATAAATACTTCCCACAAAAGGTTAATTTGTTGCTGTCAATAAAACGGGTTGACAGTGCACTCGTAACTGGTCTCTCGTCTGCTCACCCCAGCACTTTCCAGCGCATATGTTGTCATCTGCCGAGCACTTTATAGGGCAGTTTTGGCAAGTTTCTAGCATTGGATGGTAGTATGTGGATTCTGACTGCTTGCCACATTTCCCGCTGTCTTCCACAGATTTCTGTTTAAGAAAGTTGATGTTAACAATTGCACTTTTTCAGAAAGACAAAACATAGTGCGCTTTTTCGAAAAGGTTTGCGTTAATGACGCCTCGAAAGATGCGACATTGCAATAAACGTTGGCATGCGCAACAAAAGCACAAGAAACGTTGGTGGACACGTTGTTTGCGAAAGGTCTACTAAGTCCATTAATCACCGTTTTTGCCAAATGTGTTATCCAGGAGCAACATTATTGCGTTGAGTGAAATCTCGCATGAAATCGAAATTGCTGCCATCAAAACCGCGCATGGCCTGCCACGACTTGTGTATCTAAACTCATCCCGTTAATTCTTGATGTGACATTTTAAAAGTTTGATTCAATGTGATGATTTGTAAATTCTTGTTTGCATGTCCGTTTGCTTTAAGTGTTTATCTGTTTGTGCTTCTAGATCAAGAACCTACCGCACAAAAACTGTTTTGCTCGAAAAGAGTTCGCGGCTTTATATCCTTCTACCAAGCAAACCTCTAATGTGAGCAACTGTGCAAATGCGCAGTCTCACCAGGCTACTTGCACAGCTGTGAAATCTCATTCTTGCGCACTTGCAACATTCCAAATTTAGTATTGTATTTATGATTGTATGTACACCGCATAGACAGCCCTTTACCGCTTGAAACACTTCACTCGTTGTGATTCTGCATGGTTGCGCAATTTCATGCGCACGAAAACAAACATTTGCTCAGTGTGAAAGTTTCCCAGAGGGAATACCATTTGCATGCCTGAAGTGTGCAGTGCAGGCAACGATTGTCTTTACAATTTAGTAGAGCAGGGTTTCGTTGTTGCTGTTGTTGTTCGTTATGATAATGTGACATTTTTCCTTTGTTGCGCCGTTCGATTAAGCTCCTTTGACAGTTGATTTCTTTTATGCAAATACATAAGTTTCAAAGGTATCATTGTGGTATAGTCGCGCGAATATTACTATAAGCTTCATAGGAAACTAGTTTCAACAAAACTATCTGTTTCATAGAATTCTATTTCTCACCGTTATTGCTTTAAAGCATTGGGGCTGAATTAATCTGTAGTACTTCTGAAATTGTTCAGCCACGATTCTTCGTTTGAAGCTGCGGTTGATTTCCCTTTGGTTTCTGTCTGGGGATGACTTGAGGATCGACTCATTGCGGTTTGCGATCGTAGAAAACGTTTTGTTATCGGAAAAGTCATCCTCTGCTGATGAGTTACGACTGCAAAACCAAAATACTTAAGGTGAACATTTTGTATTTTTCAGAAAGAAGAGAAGATACACAAGATGCAATTAGGCGCACAAGGAATAACAATAATCTCTGACATGTTTTGTCTGATCAAGAAAATGCAGATATATATTTTGGGAAGTGGGATGTTAATGTACACAATATTTACATGGTGCACATACTTGCAATCACTCAAAAGAATTGCTTTCTTATAATGGATTCTGCCTTGGGATAACATTCGTTGACACACATTGGATCTAAGGTGTGGAGCTCAGTTGCTGAAGATATCAAATGATTTTCCCAATTTGCACTCAACCAACCTTAAAAAAATTTTCTCTTCTTCTTACTACGTAGCACGAGTCACACAACTGTTGAATAAACTTAAAGCTATATTTGCCCTGATATGTAAGTGCTCATCATGACAGAGCTTATAGGACATGAATAGCCTAACTACAAGCAAATCATGCAATCTACTGTAATAACTTCACTGGTTGGGTCTTTTAAAAACTACCTTATAAAAGTTTCCAAATGACTGCTCCACGCAATAAAAGCAACTTTCACTAAATATTAAAAAAATTAATTATATTTCCAAGTACCACCGCAAACAAATCTATAAAAAGCCGTTCAGAAGCTTACCTGAAAATCAAAATCAAGGCCTCAAACATAAACAAAGTGCTTAAGTATCGCATTGCTGATCAGTAATCTGCTAATGTTCAAGAGCGGACGATACCTTCACAATGAATGAATGTAGGCTACGCGAGAAAGGCCGTATAAGATGACTAATTTTACCTTCATACCTTTCACCATCAAAAGTATAACCAGGTTGTTTACCGCTGTAATCAAAAAGTGGGAAGTCCCCAGGTTGACCACCGGCTTATATTGGCCTATGGCGGTGTTTTACAACCTTTTTGCTGCAGCGGAACCTTCCGCAAATGTTTCCGTTGCTCATGGAACCCTATGCAATAATCCAGGTGTCTATCTATCTTTCTGTAATAAACCAGATGAGTAGAAATGGCAACTTCAGTCGGTTTTGGTGGAACCCCAGGCAGTCATTCGCAGAACCCTGAAGTACCGCGGAACCCCGGTTGAACAACAATGGCCTGTAGTGTGCGCATAACGGCGAACATGCGAACAGCCTGTGTTTGACGCTGATCACGAAAACTTATTTTGTTAAACTTATTTCTTTGGCCACGGAAACCAATTTAGTATTATCCACATTTTTATTCTATTTGTAAATCGTGCTTGAATAGATATATTTTTCGAACTAGCGACTACGACAATTGACGCCTAGTTAAACCAGTCAATTTTGAAGAATGCTAGGCTTTGCAACCTTATATTGCGCAAACCATATATCTTTTTTCAAAGTGGGGCTTACAAAAACATCGAATACATTAGTAAATTCCAAAGAAATTTCCGACAATTCTTGTTTTGTTATTCATAGATAAGCGGTATCCAAACTATTCAGCAAGGTAAAAAATTATTCAACCTTTTGTATTTTCACTGGTTTGTCTGTTTTTCTTTTTTTCACCAGTTTTTTTTACTTTCGTTATATTCTAATTGTTTATGATCAACACCTGCTTGACAATTAACACACATTCGCTGCAATCAGTGTTTAGCCAAAATTGTATTCTAGCGCAAAATGACAACTGGAGCCCAACATGGATCACGTAATGTGACAGGCGGTCAACGTACATTTGAGAGCTGTGACTGATGGGAGATGTAGTTTGGGAATACATTTGTGGATCACCAATTTGTGCAAGAGCACTTTCTTCAGGTTATCTAAATATTTGCTCAATTTTAACAAATTTTGTAGCTGAGGGTTGGCAATAATTTTTCTTGTCTCTTTCGAAAGCTTATGCCTTTATTTTCGAACTATTTGACCAGACTGCAGTTATGTCAGAAAACCAAGCGTTTTGTACAACTGTGAATTGAATCTCTTTGCAATTAAAGTTTGCATGCATAAGTCTCTTGAATTAGACCAGACAAGAGACTGGCATCAACCAGCATCGATTTGGGCCAAACATTTAATGAGTCCTGAAGTTTCGCAACCATAAATTGACAGGCTTCACCACCCCCTACGCTACTGGAAAACGATGGATGCTCCGCGAGGGGCCTGGCATTATGCCCTGAGAAGAGGCATTCAAAACTTTGCAAACCTGGACTAGCTAAAGAAGGCGCGATTTTGTTGTCCCCAAAGACAGGAAGGATCATTGTGGTGATGGTCATTTTTACTCACAGTCTGTGGAAGCACTAAAATGCTAGTTATAAAAATCTTATCATCTTAATGATAGTACTGCACTCTCCGAGTTCGAACTAGTGAATTAAAAGTAAATTAACTCTCGATGAAGTTTAATTCAGCACATTGCATTTCAAATGTTGCCAGCATGATACCTTCAAAATTCAAAATGTTTTTGATACAGAGATGGTAGCTGCTACGCTGAACTCTTATCAAGGATTGTGGAAATATGGCCGACTACTTTTCGAAAAAGGAGAATTGAAGTACAGCAAAAGAGCTAGAGTATGACAAAATACGTCCATATTCAAATTAGTCTTTGTCATCTTTTATCGTATTTAGTGAAATTTAATCTCAGAAGCTTTGAAGTCCGCATTATTTGCTTCCTTGTGAACACAAATGACACATATGTAAAAAAGAAGCGCGGTCTAATGGAAAGTAACCCAACCAGTTCTTGTCTTGTCAGTTGCGATAACATTTTTATTTTCACTAATATTTGGATTCTGCATGCAATGCCAGCAGCTATTGTACGTTACTTTAACAATGACAATGCGAGCACCATAATGTTGTATCCAATGAATCACCTATTAAAACAGTGCAATGAATGTGCACCTAAATTCCGTTTCCTTCCAAAACTTTTTTCAATGTGTACTGTGTACTTCTAGCACCGCTAGGCTTGGAACAAGCAACCTTGCCACTTTTTATCAAAATCCAACACTTCTCAAGTTTTCATTCTCAGTTTAGATGTATTTGAACCTACAACAACCTGGTTAAGATGTCAATACGTTTTCATCATTCTTCATTACTTAAATTTGTCGGTTAGGCCACTTTAACTTAGACTAGTGAGCTACATTGTTGGAACATAAAATGGTGTGCTTTTGTTCAACGCATAAAAATGGTTTTGGTTATGCCTTAAAATAAACACCATCATTTTACTTTAATCTACTAATCAACATCTTTCACAAATGAAGCATGTATCATCTGAAAATCCACGGGCTGCATCATTATAAAACAACAAAATCATGCTCATCTCCACACAGCTCCTATCAACATGTTACTTGAGATGGCCCCGTCCTTCTTCACCTGGAAAAAAGAGCTACGTTCATCAAAAAAACGGGAAAAGCGCTAAGTTCGTCAGTTCAGAATGTTCAAATGACAAACCCGGAGCACAGAAAAACTGCATTTAAAAAGAGTCTCTCTTATTTGGTACACTTTTGTAATATCTTCACTTTTTTCCTGAAAGGATACTTCATTTTTTGAAAATCCTGTATTGAACTACTGTAATTGGTTAAGTTGTGCAGACCTGCAGACTTGAGATACATTCTGAAATTGGATAATTCGTAGGTGATCGGATAAGGGTGGAAGTAAACCACAAAAATAACAAAAAAGATAGGAGACTTCAACAAACACTGTTGGCATGATAGCAGAAGCCAGAACCACCGCACATAATCAGTGTACTGGCGAAACGTCATTTTCATTCTAAGCACCTTGATTTGTGTGCCTACTTCAAATCCCATTGTACGCCAAGTTGTAGCGTATCATGAGAGTTGCTATGAAACTGCGTGAAGAGATTAAACAATTTTTGTGTTCTCGTATTCCCATCCAAAACTTGCACATGCAAAACGTTTTCCCGGTAATTTTTAATCTAAAGTTGGGTGAAAATCGGATTAAATTCTTTCTTATAATTGGAATTTGAAAATCCGTTTTATGGAGAAGCGAATTCAGAGACTGATTTTTAGGAAAGCTGTGCGGTTGCTTACAAGTAATGTTTAACTCCAGGAGACAGTGCTTGCTTTCTTCACACTCTCATTTTTCGAGGTTTAGAACAAATTAATCTGCCTGAGTGAGTAAGTGTTCTGTAAACATTTGCCTAACGTCCGCTGGTGTCAAAATTAAAGACCCTTATTTTTTAAAGTTGCACATAAGTTTTTCAAAAAAAGGTCTGCTTATTTTTAGCACACGTTAAAACAATTTGGAGACTGCATTTCCTCATAACTTTGTCAGTGAAACATTAAGGACTAAACTTCTGATCTTATACATGTTCAGCAGCTTGTAAAAACCGTCTGTGAAGCTTTTTTCAAAGTGGCCAAAGGATACTGTTTGTACAAATGCGTAATCTTTAACATATTTTTCGCATCAGGAGCGTGTACAAAAAAATGACTTGTCTGTTCCTCAATAAACTAACCAGAAAATTCAATCGTCTAATCTAAAATAACGTCAATTGCAAAGAGCAAGCTTGAAAAAGCTTGCCAGGAAAAATTACTTGAAATCTGTGACATTTTCATGGTTTAGGAGTAAAACAGGTTTCTTGTGTAGGTTACACCACAGCCATCTGCTACCCTAGCATGAAAAAAGAAGGTATAAACCCTTCACTATACCGAGAAACGCATCAAACTGTGCCGCTGGCAGAATGAGTCGATTTGCTGGTTTAACGCCCTTTGCCTCTGGCGTAGCTTAGCTGCTTTATTTCCTAATAGTTGATATGCAAACAAGATAAAAACATAACTTTACGCATTTCCTCAAGTGCTCAGAAGTGTTATGATCTAATTTTGCCTTTAGGTTTTTATCTCTACTGATTAGACAGTACTCTAAAACAAGCTCTGCGCACGTTTTAAAATCCCTGAAGTTTTTAATAAACGAGTAGAAATAAACTGTTAAGTTGCAGAGCACTGCCGCTTCCGTAGTGATTAAACGCTTGTTGGTTCCAGATTCATTCTTGCATTTTGTGTGGAAGCGAAAGACTAAGCTACTGTAAAGTTCTGTTTCAGTTCTGTGTACAAAGTGATATTAAAGCCTTTTGTACTTTCGTGAAAAGAGATTTTTCATTTGTTTAGTTTTGTTACGAGTTTGTCACAGCTGATAAAAATATTTACGTTGCTGCAATTGCGTTTTCCCAAAATTTGCGGTCATTGTGTGTACCCGCAAAAAAACTTACGTAGGCGAGTCCAGCTCCTGGAAAAGAAAGCCTTCCCAGAAAGTTCTTGTTGGCGACGCGCACGAATATTTGCACCTTTAGCCTCGGGGTTGTTTTATTCTCACTACACTTTTTCTTTGCCGATGTACTTAAACCTGGCTGAAAACAAAACGTTCGTGGCCTTTCTTAGACATTTTGCAAAGTCAGTTGCATGTGGAGCAGTAGGTTCAATGCTTTGCTCGAAATACAAGATGTCGAAACTGTCAGGTTAATCTGCGTCAAGAACCTAACGTGAGAAGTGAATGAATGATTGCACCATGCATACTACAAACGGTTTTCAGCACCTCTGGCAGCGCGTTTAATTATTCATCTTTCTCCTGACAAAATTTTTTTTCAAGGGCACATCTCACTTTGTGGACGCTAACTTCTCAATAATTAACTTCAGACTACAGAGAGCATTAGACTTATAGCAACTAAAGTTACAACTTTTGCATGATTTTACAGAAGTGACGTGGTCTCCTATGGCTGTTTGCCACAATCTGTCATTAACAGCTTGATGATAAAAACATGCGTTTCAATGAATGCTGCACTGTGTTTGCACACTATACAATCCTGATGAGTCTTAGCTTGTAGAAATCAAATGATATTTCAAAAATTGTTTGGTTGTGATGCAAAAGTTTTGAAGTTTCACTTTTAAAATTAATAATTTAACTTCTGGCTATGGAGAAAATAGTTAATACTTTCTCGCAATGCGGTATAGCTAACTGGGAAATGACGTCACTGACATATTCATTGATTTCGTAGTTTAATAACCTTTAAAATGCCCAAACATCATTAGATTTTATCGAGTTTGCTAAAAATATTCTTTCCAGAACGCACCTGCAGTACTTCTATGTGCATGTTAATAGAACTTGGTTTCGTACACGGAATTTTTCAATAGAAGTATTGCTCAAAACACAGAAACCTGTATTTCTTGTAGCAAAGCGGTCGCAGTATGTCTGCTTTCTGTAATTCAGACTAAACTCGTTTGTTTTTGCCTTCATTATCAAGACCAACCCTTGCTGCAGATACTTTAGTTAGCTTTGATCAACAGTCATGTTGCTGCTTTGTACCTTACTTGGGTTGCTCGCGGCCAGCAATGCAGGAAGAATTTACATCTATCGGGATAACTTGGGAAACGTTATCCAGTCTTTCCAGTCTGTTGTTATACATTCCAACGGATTTCCGGAACCAGTTCAAAACCGTAGCGCATCAGGTATCGACTAAATGTTGCTGTCCTTGATGTTATGTAAAGTAACTTTCAAGTAAGTGCATAAAACGTGGTAACTGAATTTTAACGAATGACCGATGTTATGGCGTTAAAATTAGCATTTGGCAATTAGTTTTGAGACAGTCAGATTTTCATGGAATCTGTTTTCAAAGACATTTTATTAATTCCTAAAAGCGTAGGACGGTCACTACCAATGTTTCTTACTTTTTGAATAAGTTTTTGATCAATGTGTATTGCAGAATTTCTTTCAAAAATTTGATGAAGTATTATCATACGTATATCAACTTACTTTATAAAAGAATCCATGGCGATTCAAAATTTATTTTGCTTTGGTGAAGGCTGGCCGAAGGTCTATTTTTATGAAAGCACATATGGCTGGCCACAGACAAGGCTAGTGCTTTTAAGAGCTTGTAAAAAATAATCACCGACGATAATTATAGCTAGTGGCGCAATATTTGCGGCAGTTATTTCTTGGAGGGCACAAAAGTTGAACTTCGAATAGAAAGAAAGCCAAAATTAAAACCTAAATTGCAACTCTGATACTTACACGTAACATCTCCATCTGAGTCCACACACAGATGATGCTTCTGAAGCAAATGTGTCTGAATGTGAAGAGTTTCATCTGATGATCTAGAACAGCGTGGTCCAACTACTTTTGACCGACGGGCCATTAACCATTTTACAAAAATGGAACAACTCGTGGGCCACTCCCAAAAAAATGATGTATAGTATAAAACAACAGATTCACAACATTTAAAACCATAAAAGGGAAGATAAGTGAGCGTGTCACTGAAATTCTTACACAATAGCAAAATAGCAATTTATTACATATCTCTATCAGTGGAATGCCTGTGGTCGAGGCTTCTCTGACACTATCGTTCTTTTATCAATGTGTTAGTGGGGCAAGTTGGAGACTATCGTCCAGTATTTCGTCTGCCATTCGATTTCCGTTTTTAGATTTGACTTGCTTCATAGTGTAGAAAATGTACTCTCACACAGGTATGCGTTTCCAAACATCAAGTAAATTTTTAGTGCGAAATCTTTCAGGTTGGAAAATCTATCTTTGCTGACTAATTTCCAGAAGCTCTCTACAGTCTCTAACATCGTTAGTGCAGGCTACATTTTTATTAAAAGTTATTATGCTGCTTCTAACGAAAATTACCTATTGCAGGGATGGGCAATTAATTTGCCTCGAGTGCCACTTTGAGTAGGCTGCGTTTAGCGGCTAGATAGAGAGATTTATTTGGCGATATTGAGTTCATTGCGCCCGATGGACCATTCAAGACAACGAATGCCGGGACACCGAAAAAACAAAGAGGTTATCCAGCCAAGTGCCCCAGTGGAGAGCTTACCTTCTATTTTGACCGTTAAATTAAGAAATAAAACAAAATGGTACACAGAAAAGGTATTATTCATTGTTCTTGTGCAAATGCACTCTATCCAGCGAAAGCAATTCAGTAAGACAAACGTAACCTCACAAGCTTTCAAACAAATATCAGATTTGACAATTTTTCCTGAATGCTTCCGCGGACCACTGAAAACGCTGTGGCGGTCCACATGCGGCCCGCGGGTCTGTATTTGGACCACATTAATCTAGAATGCTGTCCACAAATGTAGATTGCGACCATCCAAATAAACTATATTTTGATAGACTTAGAAAGGCAACCTTACTTGATTGATAAAAGAATTTTCGACCACCCATTGCAATTCTATTAGAGCAGGGGTGGGGAACCTATTTGCTATCACATCCGCAAAAATTGTGGTTTGTCCCTGGCGGGCCGCAAATAACATTTGCATTTATTCTGAAATCTTACCATTGTCCAACTATGAAGGATAGAGGCTTGTTATGGCATACTATCTAAGTACTTGCTTATCATGGAGATTCGCTTTGACGCGATTTTGCTTTCTTAATTGGCTGACGAAAATTCTGATGCGGGCCATATCAAATGTTCTCGCGGACCGAATTTGTCCCGCGGGTTACAGGTTCCACACCCTGTGTTAGAGATTAGCAGACTGTTCGTTTTAATTTATATTATATTTTTCGGCATGAAATATTTTCACTTAAAGCAAGGAGATTTCACTGATTCCTGGAATTAGCTTGGCAAATTTAATTACTTTAATTAAATTTGTTGTAAAGATGCGAGTGGTGAAGGTTTGAGAAAATGTAATGTATTTCAAGTGTTTTATTGGGAAATGCGCCTCATGTTTTGCATGGCAAGTTATCACCTGTTATGCTCAGCAAACAATCAATCGTATATGCTCGAGCACAACGTTTGAAGACTTCTAACATAACGATTCTTTGCAGTTGCTACAAACTACACATTTACGGAATGGTCTGGTTTTTCGACGTGCAGCAAAGTTTGCGGAGGAGGCAGGATGGAAAAAACAAGGCAGTGTTTGAACGACGAAGGTGAAACAGTTGCCATCACCAAATGCACCAAAGTGATGGTGCGCGGGCTCACGAGCCTGCAGCTGCTGCGAAGATATATTACAGGCCCCGGTTGGAAAACAGAGGTCGAGCAGAAGCTGTGCAACACGCAGAAGTGCAGTAAGTTGGCAAAAGCTACTTCAGATGATCAGTTCAAAACTCTGACAGTGCTGAGTCAATCGTATTGCCTTTTCAGAATCATTCGTTTTCTACACCTAGCAAAAGCAATGAAATTGCAAAACTCGATGCTTGCTTCACGCAACAACTCAAAGTGATTTTCGCCTGATTTAAAGTTAAAATTTAATAAAACAACTCAACTAAACGTAAAATGAAGATAAGTTTGTTGCTAATTATAAGCTATAAAATTATTGTTCTTTATCACGAATGATTTTGAGAAGCTGATTGAATTTTCAGAAATATTGTGTCTTCAATGAGGCTGAATACGTCATATAACTCATTTTAAACCTTTGGTGATTAACATGGGTACTCATCTCATTTAACAGCTCAGTATGATGAACACCTTTACTACTTGAGTGGCAGGAATTTAGTAACAAGAACACCATTAACAAATTAACAACCATCCCGACCTATCACGATTTTGCTGGAAAAATACGATTTTCATAGATTAGCTTCACGTGATTTACGCACGTCTATGGATGTTTTGCATCTTTGCATTTGCATCTGAAGAAAACTTTTGCATGAGCAAAGCAGCTTCAGGATTCCAGATGCGTGTTTTGCAGACACATCTGAGTGGAACGATTGGGGCGAATGCGACCAAGCTTGTGGTGGTGGAATCCAGTACGCTACACGCACCTGCTTGGACTCCGTTGATCCGAAAAAATGCGTTTTTCAGAGTCTCAGGAGACGGCCGTGCAGCGAATTCAACTGCTGTAAGAATGATGCGAATCGCCATGACAATTTTAATAGTGAATTGGTTGAATCAAAACTGTCAGATCGACTTTGTTCCAGCAGAAATGGACATAGCGAGTAATGCTATACCCTCTGTGAGAGTGCACTGTCTCCAAATCGTGTTATGACCTTAGCATCTGTTTCGCAAAGTCTCCACCAAAAAAATGAAATTCATTCTATTTGAAATACAGAATGTGGTCTCTTGCTTAAAATTGCATCGCATTTCTTTTTCCCAGAAAGTGGCTTTCTTATATTTTTCCAGGGTAGTTATTTGTAACTACCAGGTCTACGGACTTTGAGATGAAACTGGGAGTCCAGTTGCACAAATATCTTGAAGCAGTTAGCAACAAATAAAGGCCGCAAAAGCTCATTTGCCGCCATTGTTACAGATAAAGTGGAAGAATGGGGTGAATGGGGAGAATGTTCGAGAAATTGCAACGGTGGATGGAAAAAAAGGCACAGAAGCTGTGTCCCTAACTTGAACTCAACCAACTCAGAGTACAAGCGCTTGCTCGCTGTGAAGGAACAAATGGAGACGCGCAACGTGTAAGATTGATTGATTTCTGCATTTTTGCTAAAAATCATGCTGTTTCTAGATACTACCAGTCAGAATGTGATTTCAAGCTGCCCATAAAAGAGATTTACAACAGTGATGTTTTAACAGAACTGCATTCTCTTTGCGCAGTCGTCATCCTCTCTCCTCCACGCTTGTTGGCCTCTCACCATTCAGCCCTGATTACCATTACACCTCAGAGTATTTATCGGTATGTGGTGACAAGGGTGAATCTACAATCCGTTGCAATACTCAGATATGCCCAAGTAAGGAATAGCTTGCGTTTGGATGATAACATTGTTATTACTTTTACAAGGTCAAGTGCACAGTGGTGGTTTTCCAGTTTTATCACTTTACATAATGCGAGTGCAAAGCAAAACAACGTAAACCTAAGAATACAAGTATGATTTTAGATACATACAGAGCCAGACAATGAATTTAGGTTTGTTTGAATGAATTTAGCTCTTTATCTTTGACATATATCTCCAGCCCGGCTGACAGGAAAGATGTTCAAACCTGGAAGAGCCATACAAAAAGAAAGCAAGCAGTGAAAGGTATTGGGAAGGGTGCTGTACGTCAAACACTACCGCGCCAAAGGGTGCTTCAACCGTTGCAGTACTTTTACAAATTAGGGTAATCTTTGGCTCACGTGACCATGTCACAAATACAAACAACAACAGTTTTACACTAGAAGCAACAAAAAACAGCTAATATATGTTGATGACTTTGTCTTGCATGGCAATATTAAATGCTGTTTATAACTTAACCTTAAAACACATCGAAATGTAAAAAGTATGATTAGAGAAGCAACTTCAACGCAGAAAGAAAATCTCATTTCAACAATTTCCAGTATCGTCCAACAAGGATTCAGAAGCGATTCTATTTGAATAAAATAGAAAGATTCTGTTTTAATAAGGTTTAAGGACTGAGGATGCGTACTTTTACGTGAAGTCGATTTCCTATTAAATTTTTTTTCCGATTCATTCCTTGCTTACCCCTATTGTGGAAAGTACTTACTTGAAGCCATGCAGTGGATATGTGCAAGTTTGAATCATCGCATAAAGATAAAAGCAGAGCCCATGCACTCGGATGATTCCTCCAAAGGTAGCAGAAAACTTAGAGCTTTTAATTGGTGTATAGAAAAGAAAGAAAAAAAAAAAGTGTTTTTACCTGCATAAAAACCAGTTTTGAAGTTTTTTAAGTTGAAAATGAGTATATCATCAAATTGTAGATAAATACCATGTCATCACCTGAGGAACTTTCAGTGAGAGCTGTTGCGGATATTTCTAAAATCACATGTCTACAGGCAAAATATCTATCACTTGCTTAGCTGCAAAAACACATATTTTCTGTATAAAATATCTGATTAATGAAGTTACTTGCAAAATGAAGGCAGTATTACTTGTTAAAGCTGATATTTGCTAAATTGCATCCTTATTTTTCCTTTAACTGTCGCATTTCGTTTATTCCTGATGATGGCTTACGCATAAGCCGAAACGTCGAATAAAACAATGTTTTCGATTATTGTGG
>JGI24159J19872_10003893_pt1 | contig 18875 bp, 17 predicted proteins | sample Ectturendosymbi4_FD_19872 | JGI IMG/M metagenome (IMG submission 19872) | reverse complement strand
TTTTATTGGAAACTAGGCTACAATCTGAGTCTTTTGATACTTTGGATGACCTGCTGAGGTTTCAGGTTCAAAAGTTATGATCTAAAGTAATAAAAATATTTGACTAATTAGCTAATTAATTAATTTGTTCATCTTAGATCATGACTTTTGAACCAGAAACGTTAGAAAGTTGATCAAAGGCTCAAAAGACTCGGACTTGAGCCAGCCTAGTTTTTAATAAAAACTTCAGCGAAATACTTTGGCTTAGCGGTTGGGCCTTGGGCCAGGTAACATGAGCCAAAATGACCCAAAAATTATTTCACTTACGACGTCACTCACAAAAACTCTGCAACCCCATCCAAAAAATTTTTTTTGAGTGCAGGCTAGAAGACTGGCTGATCCGTTTGAGCTCTTGAACAGCTCTCTAGCGCTATCAGTGGAGGAGCTATAGCATTGATAAGGCAACCGAAAACTGCTGGTTTTAGGCCGAAATCCAGGTATGATATATTCGTAGACCAGCTCTTAATGTGTTAAATGCAACTTTCACTTTATGCCAGTGTTGCAACCTCTCCACTGGTGTTGCGCTGAATGCGTGGTTCACCATGAATGGAATGTGCATGAAGAACAACACCATATATATGTGGCGCGAACAAGGAACAATAGAGTGATCTCATTGGATGAACTCTATTGTTGTTTACTGCCACATTGAGAAGCTTTGCGCACATGCCGCTCAGGCTTTCCGATCGCAACACCAATCTGCATTTTCAAACTTGTGGCATGCTAACAGTTATGACTTCTAAATCTGCAAGGGTTAGTAATCTCAGTACACATGTCATTTTTGCAGTAAAATGACATAGAATCTGGCCTAGCAGTTGCTATGATCGATAAAACTTCAAGTGGTTTTAACATGTGTCATAGACTCTTTGCCTTCAACATTAATGCTGTATAGGCCTATTAGAATGAAAACCTATCAGAATGCTTATTAAATGTGTCACAGACATCACACAAATCTTTAAAATGACATGAATTTTCTGCTTGATTTTTATTGCCTGAGTTTTTAAATCATGATTTTTATTGCTTGATTTAAATCAATTAACCCTATAAGTAAATGTAGTGCAGAGGCATTTATTGATTTAAACAGCACTCACATTACCATTATGGACCCGCTCGGCTGTTAGCCAGCACAGTGTCTGAGTATCTCAGTTAGACCAAATGGTGAGAAGGTTAGTTCAGAACCTCTGCTAGTGCTAGGTTGTTCGATTAGTTGCTCAGTCGCAAATGTTTGTTTGAGATTGGCATTGGGAGTGCAGCACATTTTTTGAGGCAGCTATTTTGCATTTTTATTACCTTATTTTTTACTTAGTTACTAGGTTAGAAAGTTAAGCATATTTCACTTTGTAGTGGATTCAGAAGGCTTGTTTTACCGACTCGAGCTACTTGCGCGGTACCTTTTTACCTTGCTCCAACTCTGTTATGCCTACATTTGTTTTCACGTTTTCATTTATTTGTATATTTTGCTTTACTGATGAATCTTTGTTTTTATGTTTGTTCATTTTTGTTATAGATCATTGCTGATATTGACCTTTTGGGAACTTCACTGAAACACATTTGACTGATTATATACAATCAATCAATTTTTGTGAGTGTTAGTTTGTGTTGCAATCAAAAACAATTACTTGTTTTCTTCAAAACATAATTGCTTCGAATTGGGCAGCTCATGCAAAGCATTCATTTGCAGCTCAAAACACATATTTCTTCTATTGATGAAAAGTTACTTAAAACAGGTGACATTTTCCTATTCTATCAAAAGGTTTTGATAGTCTACCAGGGAGATTACATGTGTAAGCTACACCTGCCGATCTGGGAGAGAGTTTCAAGATCTTTCTATAAACATTGATTGTATAGTATTCCTTCCATCAACAGAAAAACTTCAATTTTTTTAAATAAACGAAGTTTAGCACTTAGTAATTTCTTTAAGTGGTCACAAACGTTTTTGGGTACACAGATTTCTCTGGTGCGTCCATGTTATTGTATGTGTAGATTTTTTTGTAGGCCTTGAAACTGATGTATTGTGTTGAGATTAATATATTGTCCATTTTATGCAGAGTCAATTGTGTTGAGATTAATGTATTGTCCATTTTATGCAGAGTCACTACCTTATGGCATCATGGCCGAAAGTAGTGAGCCAGAGCAGAAGCACAGTATAAAGTTAGGATATGCACTAACCCATCTGAAATTGAACTTTTCATCTCTGCCCGTAAATACTCAAGAGTTGAAAAAAGGGCGCATGCTAGATTTATTTTTCAATGTTGTAGCAAAACAACGAACACAGACAATGTTACGACTAACTGAGCATTTTCATGCTGCTCAAGAACATTGCTTCCAAAAGGAACAATTAATTTGTAACAATATATTTAATGCAGTGACAAAATATAGAAAAATCAGTAAAAGTTGTCTACTCAAACTCTTCATGAAAAATTTTTCTCTTTTTGCCAAGAGGACTTCATCATTGCGACTGCTTCTTCAGTTGGTGCATTAACATCAAGTTCAACATCTGCTATTCCTGATTCTTCATGTGAATCCAGAGAAATTGTTACTGGCTCAGAAACGACCATCACTAATGTTGAATCATGTCCATTGCGTCTGGCGCAAGATATATTGATCATGTCAACTTCCAGACACCCAATGACTCCAAGGAAGCAACTTATGAAACAAAGGCTAGCTAACCTGTCAAAAGCTAGAAAAGAAGATAAACTAAGATATATGTCAAGAATCAAGGACCTTCTAGATAAATTAATGTTTTCGCAGTATACCACAAAAAAGTACTTACACCAGTAAATTCGGAGAAAAAACACAAGCATTGCAAAAAAAGCTGCACAAATCCATAAACTAAACAAACAGTTTAAAGAAGCACATGCTGCTGCAGATGTGGACAAGTACAAAAAACTCAAAGAGCTCATAACAACTTGAATAAATCTAAACATGATAAAGCGCATCAGCATTGACACAAATGAAAATCTGAAAAAGATGCTTGCAGCAAATGATAAACTTATAAAGGAACAAAAAAAACAGCTGAGTCAGTTGGAGTTTGAGATTATGGAGTTGAGAAACTGTCTCAGCTCTTGAATAAAATAAGATGAAAAGTAAAACTCCAGAAAAGTGAAGATCACGACAAAAGAAATTTGGAAAAGAAATGATCAGATTCTAACATCCAAGACCTATCGACGACTTTCCCTGACCTTAGTCTAAAAAAGTTAGCAGACATTACATGGGCATGGCAGTTGGACAACATATTTGCCCAGTGTGGTTTGATGAAGCTACTCAAAGAAATATCCCTTGGATCAGCCAAATTGAAAAAGTCAAAAAAGTCGTAGAGATCTGCTTTACAAAATACCCTATTTGAAAAATGAAGAAGACAACAAGGACCCTGTGCTATATTTGTTGACAAAAGTACAGCTTTGCGCTGATATAGTTAATGGCGATGTGGAACTGCTTCAAACAGGGCTTCTGAGTTTGGGTCTGTCTTTGAAACACTGGCTTAGCATAAAACAGGAGGATAGCAGAACAGAGCTGCGCTCTGTTAATAGGAGCTGTGAGGTACCTTCCCTCTGCTAGCCTGTGGGTCACCCTTGGGCAAGGTGTAGCACCCATTAAGCCTCCCAGGCAGGATACGCAATTTTCATACATTGAAGCAATTTTTGCTTGTTTATACATTGAAACAACGTGTTTATTATTACAATAATCGTATATTTGTGTGTTTGCATTTATTTGCTTGTTTGCAGAGAAGGGCACAGTAAAATTTTGACTTAAATTTTAAATAATTGATGAAAGGACTTATTCAATAGCTCTAAATTAATGATTTAGTGTCCTGATCTGTTGGTTTTGCAAAATATTGTTTGCAATGTTTTTTGCAAAAATGTTGGTATTTTTATTTTTTAAGTGGTATTTTAATTTTTTACCAGGCATAGATTTGTAGTGTTTTAATTATTGTGATTTATCTGGGACTTTTTTGACAAAATACATCAATAATCACCATCTATTACAAGCTATGACTCAGGATTATCAAGGAAGAAACTGATCCAATATTTAAATAGTCAGTCAGGTGTTATATTTTTCACAAAATGATGTTAACTTTTCTGTTATAAGCTACTGTAATATTTGGTTACCAAATAGTGTTGCTATTTCAAAAATGAGTGTAGTGTATTACTTTAAAATGTCAGTTACAACAACTTACAAGTATAACCAAAAAACTACATTTAATAAAAAAGTCAACCAAAAAACAATTTAAATTTCTGTTCGATTTTTTTTTTAACTTTGTATAAAGATAAATTTTTTAAATTTTGTTTTTTTTTATGTTTCTTAGTAAAAAGAGATTACTCAAAATTAAATAACAAGAACAAAAAAACAATTGCTGAATTAGAGAAGTTTAAGTAATTTGTGGATGTCACAAATTTTTGTTTATTTGCAATATAAAACTAAAATTATTTATTTTTTAATTAGAAAAAGTAAATACAAAGCAAGTAAATAAAATAACAAAAAAATGCAAATTGACAAAAAATTTTGAAATAAAAATGAGCTCAGTTAAAACATTCTAGAAATACTTGAAGTGTGTATTTCTTGATGGATGAAACCACATAGAAATCTAATATTTTTTTCAAATGTGATAAAATAAAATTAACAAAGAAAATATTATTTAATTTCAAAATATATAAATTTCAAACAATGAAATTTAGATCAGTTGGGATTTTATTATTTAGAAGTATGAATTTCTATATAGAAAAATGAACTGAAACTTGGTATCATAAAATGTAATTAGGCAAATAAGTAAATAAATAAAATATTTTTTGCAATAAAATAAAGAGAATATAATTTGAAATATGTGTTTTTGTTTATTTAAAAAATATCCATAACTGTGCATGGAAAAAGTAAATTTAAACCTGGATTTATTAAAGTAAAAATGGCAAATAGAAATTGATAAAAATGACATCACAAAAAAAATGTGTTCAGTGAAGCGTATCACACATTTATTACCACTTGAATTATTAAATCAAAATTTTTTTTTGTTTTCTTTTAAAGCAGTTTTTAATGCATTTTGGGTATTCTTAATGATTACGAATGTGGAATTTTTGCATTAGATGTCATGTTTACTGACCTGTGATGACTTCTGTAACTACTCAACAATTATTATTTTTTGGGTGTGCAGACAATTGAGACCAGTTCATTTCAGACCATGACATTTGAGGCCACATTCACATGAGACGTTTTCATTTGAGAGCACATTCATTTGTTGATCATATTAATTTGAGACTACATTCACTTGAGACCACATTCATATGAGATCACATTCACTTGAAACCACATTCATTTTATGCCATGTCAAAGTAAAGCTGTTCAGATTTACTCTGAAATCACATTTTTATGATTTACCTTCCACTTCTTTGTGGGAGACCTGAAGTTTTGTAAGGTGACTCTTCACTTGAAATTTTGCAGGATTATCCCCTTCCTTGTCCAAGGTGACTCATGCTGGGTTGTAAATGCATTCACACATTAAAACACCACGGGAACCAGAAAACACTTCGTACCTCTGGTTTGGAAGGGAGCGTTGCACCTCTGAAATGTCATTTTATTAGACCAAGTCAAAGAAATATGTTTTGTTTTCCTGCCCGTTTCCTTTATCGAGGCACGTTAATTCTGAAGAATAACAGAAAGTTGCTAAAAATTTTGAAAATCTTTGATGAAAATCTTAATTTTTGGCCAAGCTTTAGTTGCACACCAAATCAGAAAATAATGGGAGTGAACATGTTGGTGGACTCATAATAATGCACTGACTACGAATATATGCACGCAAGCCATCGCTGGTGAGTATTGCAAAGTTAAACACAATCAAAATTTCACCTTGCATGAAGTACCCTACCTTAAATACTTAAAGCTGTGTCTGTGCATGGTTGGCAGAGGTAAGCCTACCTTACAAGGTGATATTTTCATTGTGTGTAACTTCATAAATACTCACCAGCGACACCTTTCATCCATATGTTCATTGCCAGTACATCATGAGTTCACCAGCATGTTTATAAGCATTATTTTATGATTTGGTGTTCCACTACAAATTGACCATATTTCTTATACTCGGATGTCAAGTTATGTATAGTTTTAGCCAAGAAAGGACTTTAGTTTTATGAGGTATCTTGTGTCACTGCGGTTCCAGCATGTGAAGAATCTCATATTCAGAATAAATTGCCAACGGTTGTCTGCTGGCACTATCCTTTTCCTGTTAGAACCACGAGAATGCTCAGACTTCAGCCTTTGAACATAAAATGTTTTTATCACGTGATTGTGTTGTGTTTTTTGTCTAAGAATTTTGCTGAACAAAATGCATTTTGCACTTGGTCAACCTAGAGGAAGGAGGGAGATGGCTGCCTTGGCTGGAGTCACATTTTCAGACTCCAACTCCACTCCTGTTCCAAAATTTTTGAAACTGGATCCTGGTCTAAAAATTTTTCAAATTTGAAAATCCAACTCAGACTCTACCATCAATGCAACCAAAATTCAGCAATGTTTTTACATAGAAAGGACATGTATAAAGACCACGCAGACTCCTGCTGCTGAAAATGACAGGGGACTTCAGATCCCAGTCTGTTTTTTTCACAGATTTGTGACTCCGACTCCAGGTCCAAAAAAATGCAAAATCCTGCCCGAGTCAACTCCAGATCCATGGCCACCTTCGAGGGTGATTTTGAGCAGCAGTTCGTTGTAAAGACATTTTGTGTGTTCTGGGTACACCAGCAGTTGGTTACATTCAGATGTATTTTATGAATGATTGCTTGTGTAATGTAGCAAATAATTGACTTATTATATTTAGAATATAATTGAAAAGTAGACCGGTAGTGAACATGTCGCACCCAAAGGCAGCCTGGTAGTCAAAGTGTTAAGCTGGAATGCTTCATGTAACCATTATTGTTTCAATCAATTTTATTGAATTTCACAAAGTATTTAGTTCTCTACCTGTAAAGACTCCACTTTCACATAGTGAGTTGAAATCAACATGACTTACCCGCTGGGTTTTTCTTGGTAGAAGAATGCTGACCAGGTGTTAAATAATGATGAACTGTTATCTGGAAGAGCCTGATCCAATAGAAAGATTCTCCAGAAGATTTACAAATTTGATGCAAGAAGTTGAACTTGGATTGGAAATATCAGATGTTCTTCATCATCCAGATGGTTGTTTACTTTTCTTAGACTTGCACCGTCAGCTTGAGGAGCTACAATGTATTGTGGCTTCTATGAGAGAAGCAGTGGCAGAAAGTAAAAAGGAAGCTGATGTGATGAAGGTGAATATTTAAGAAAATAAATATTTCGTTGATCAACGTGCTTGTTGCCATAGGTATTATATATGTTAAAGGTGCTGTTGACTTATACATACATGTGCCTTCCAATCAGGACTGTAGAGTTGGTGAAATGAGTCATTTTACCCTTTGTTATCATCTATTGCAGGGCTTCTCAAACTTTTTTGTTTTGTGACCCATTTAAAAAAGTTTTTTCTATGCAACCCCCTGATGGATTGCTTAGGTGTTGATGATACATGTAAATGTCCCAAAACAAATTTCACAAGCATTTTTGTTTATGGTGAAATCGTCGAATTGCACACAATCCAAAAAAGTAACTACTCAGTAATAAACTACCATGTAATGGAAATAGTAAGATGGAAAAAATTAACAAAGTGCAATTCAGTTTATAGAAGTTACCAAGCGCAGCTAATGGGATGGAAGCACTTGATGATTTCTACACAGATCATCCATTTGTAGATTGATACAAGACAACGCAGGATGAAGAACATTCTCAACATTTTTCAAAAAGGATTGGTTTTTGGGTTTGATGATTATGTTGCGATCGGAACTTATCCTGGGCATGGCAGATGTGTGGCCTCCTGAAATTTCAATTCTGTATAGTTAGTGCCTAGATCAGCTATGTCCAACCCAAATGGCTTACTGAGCCAAAAATTATGTCACTATCTTAACCAGGGCCGCACACCAAATGACATATTAATGAGGGCCGCACATTAAAGGCTCACTTTGATATTAGCAAACTGTATGTAGTTTAAATTAAGGTACTGAAAGCGTTCAAATTCTAACTGCAATGGTAAAAGACGTGATAAAGTTGCGTTGAAGACCACTTGCATCAAAAATGTCAAATTCAAGATTGTCAAAATAAGAATAGGTTGTCAGAATATATGATACTTTGACTACATGTGGGCCGTGGGTTGGACATAGCTGGCCTAGATCCAACTTTTCCTGCATCAAAGTCCAAAGTACGTCTGAATTGTGTATAAAGCTTTTAGCTTAGTCTAAAACTACTCAGTTACCCACTTTACACTGCACCGTTATCGGATTGACGCGTGAGCGATTCGTCGCCCTTGGCTTACCTTTGTGAACGCACTTGTGAACTCGATATTGGGGCAATTTTAGGCAAGGAATTGGAAGATTTACTTCGTGCGATTGGCCTACAGTACTGCAAAAGCTGGTGAATAGGTTAAAATGAAAAGGCGAAAGCTCATTCCACGACAGAAAGGTGCTTTTCGTAGGTGTAGTTGGAATCGCTGAGATGTGATTTTATTTAGCGTAGTCTGAAAAATAACAGGCAGCAGAGAAAATTGTAGAGAACTGCTGGTGGATGAGGTCATGAAAACCGCGTCGCATCGTAACTGCACTCTTCAAGTGACTTTAATAGAATTTGAACAGCTTCTACAGGGCAGGAAATGGGAGTTTGTTTTTACACTGCAGAGCCACTTCGTTGATTTCAGTCAAGATCATTATCCAGTCTATTCTCTGCAGTACAATACAAGAGTATCAAATATGAGGATTCACAGCACTTTGTAAGTTGTAATCTATGAACAGTAGGTACTGCAATTAACCAAATTGCAATTATAACCTATTTCACAAACTTTTGTGACACATTTTATGCTACTCTATGTGTTCCATTATAAACTGAGAAAATCATAGCCCAATAACTGGGATACAAAGTTCAAAGTGCAGCCTATATTGAAGTCATTCACTTCCAATATTATGGGTACGCGACTTTTCGGTCTGGCCGTTTTGGTCTGGGGCATTTAGGTCAGACTATGAAATCTTGCAACATTTTAATGCAAACATAATTAAATCAACGAGTAGTTTTATTTAAAAAAACTACAAACATGATCCAAGATCCAACAGTTAATCAGCATCAACATATGATTTTCATTATCATCAGCAAGCAAATTAAATCATTATCGACATTTTACAATTAAATACAAATTCTTCAAAGTCATAATTACAATTCAGATTTAATCGCGATCATGACTCCTCAAGGGAGTTGGTATAACACCAGCTAGAGTGACAAATCCCCTGCTTATAATCATTTCAATAAACGAATGTAATAAGCTGTTATGTAAGGAAATGTCGTGGCTGAAATAGGCTAATCTGTTCCACGGTAGTGGTTTTAGCATCAAACAGGTACAGAAAAGGTTGTCCAAGACTTAAGTACAAATCACCCAACCTCTTTTCCCTTATTATCGGATTTCCAATCTACCTCTGCTAGTTGGATTCGCTGAATCGCATATGGTTGAAAAAATGCGCTCTCAAGCAGCTCGGTGAGACACTCACAGTCGTGCTTAGAGATTTGTGGGATTCCCAATCCAACGCGAATCTGATAACAGTACAGTGTAAAGTGGGTAACTGTCCTCTCAATGCAGTTATCCTACTAGCTCCTAAAGTAGACCCAGAGTTCTAATCACAAGTTGTGTTGGAATGAATGCAAAAAGGTCAATATTAGTCAGTACAGTAAAACAATGATGACGTGACAACGCATAACTTGCTGTACTTGGTTGATTAATATTATTTGAGAGTAGGCAGATGTCTTCGTAAACAACTGACAGCATGAAGCATGTATTGTCTGTAAAAATGCAGTAGAAATAGATCCACTACAGGCCTACTTTTAATTTTTACAAAAACTTTTCTTTCTGATTTGTGAAACCAATTTGTTTCGCGACCCCAAATTTCATTTTGCGACCCCATTTGGGGTCACAACCCATAGTTTGAGAAGCCCTGATCTATTGAACCTAGAACCAGACTCTGTAGTTTTAGTATGAGTAACTCTATAACAGGGGTTCCCAACATGGGGTACATTTGCCTATCCGAAGAGGNACATTTAAGGTTAGCAATAGACNAGAAAATGTATTTGCATATTATTTATTTCCAAATATTTATACATATATCAGTGATTATTATTTTCAAAAATCATAATACGCTCATTGTTAAATACATTTATGAAAAATCATTATAAAATATTTTGTCATAAGAAGTTTTAGGGGTACATGCTCGTCTGTCGAAATGGTGAAGGGTACATATTTATCTGTTGAAATGCTGAAGGGGTGCATGGTTAGAGAAAGGTTGGGAACCTCTGCTCTACGTCTAATAATTACTGTGCTGTAAGCATATAATATTCGCATTTAAATGTAGAAAATTCCTGCTGCATGACGTTCAAATTAATTATAAATGGGACAAATAGCAATTGGGAACGGTAAACGTGACAAATTCCATGTCTGTTGTTCCATGGAAAAAGCATGTGTTTACATCTGACAGCAAAATATTTGTTAAATTCTTTTAAGAATCAAAGATACTGTGATAGCTTCGCAAAGTTTTCATTGCGGAAGATTATTCTATAAAGTGGTGCGAAATAACCTGACAGCGGGCTTGCTTTGTCCCACAGGGATTTCTGTCATAAAAATGCTTTAGGAAAATTGACTCTGATTTAACTGCTAAAAAAAGTTGAACACACGATAAAGTTTTATATATTTTCATCTTCCTTCTACCAAAGCTAGTCATGTTATCCACTCGTCTCATGATCCATCCCGTCACGATGCTACCAGCAAGTACACCGACCGAGCGACCGCTAAACAGCCAAGACACTTCCCCGACCGTGGAATCGACGTTGTTGGCGAGCGTCAGAAGAGTTGGTCCGTGAATCGAAATGAAAAGACCCTGAACAAATTGTGGTTGCGATGATAGCTCTTTTTTAAAGAAAACTGCCTGCGATAAACGGGAATCATTTTTTTGTACAGCTGTTAGGTGCTAAGTGGCCTACATAAATGCATGTTTAAAGCTTTTTTGTTGTTCGGCGTTTGCACCATTGTTTAGCGTCTGGTATTATTCAAATCACGACCGTGCATGTGCGCTTGTTTGGGTGACCTCGTACTCAGGGGCGTACCGAGGGGACTAGGAGACACAGTGCCCTGGGCGCTGAATCACTGGGGGCGCCGAAAAGTCCCGACAATGTCGCAAGTCATTTTTCAATAGAGTACGTTTGCTCCCAGGAGGCACTAAACCAAGGTTGTCAGATGAAAATTTCAATAGAAAGCCAAACAGAGGCCAGAAAAGGGCCAAACCGATTATTAACCCAGACTACAAGCCAAACTTTGTTTGTGATATTGCTAGTCCTTTGTCACAAAGAAGCATCTAAATTAAAAGAATATCATCAGAAATTTTCTTCGAAATTGAGATTAACTTTTGCTTACCCTTCTACTGGAGCTTATTACTGATGCTTTTGTGACTTTTTATGGTTTGTGAGATTGCACACTTTGAGTACAATGGTGCCACAATTTGCACAGTGTGCAATGCACACTGATCCATCGACAGCTTTCTAGAACCATGAGAAAGCCATCTCCCATTCACTCCTGTACTTATACGACTAAAATCATATGAGCTCTTACACTTGCTCGACGTTATTTTCACATTCCTATCGCGGAGACGAAGACCTGTCTGGAAGCGTTGAGCCTGCTTCGTGCTTACATCACACTACACTGTGCACACATTTCCAGTTATTACGCAAAAAATTTATTTCAAATTTAGAATCCATCAAATCTTACCAACATCAGAACGCGCGCGTCAGACTAATATAGCTTTTATTACAAAAATTTTCAAATGTTTTGCCGAAAAACTGGAGTAGTGATATTTTTTTCAGAGGAACTTTTTCAGGGTAAAACGGCCAAAAGAGCCAAACAACGCCAATCAACCTTAGAAGATGAGGCCTAAAAAATAGCCAAAAGGCCAACTAAAATTTTTTGGCCGCAACCAACTTGAAACGAGGCCAGATTTGTGAAATTTAGCCTAAAAACAACCTGGCAATTCTGCGCCAAACTTGTTTCTTGCCCTGGGCGCCATTTAACCTCGGTGCGCCTCTGCTCGTACTATTCAATGAATAATTTTAATGAAGAGAGTAGAGGTTGAGATTTGGGAGCTTGATGGTATGTTTGTAGGTACCTAACTCTTCCATGCCGCCTTTGGCGACGTTTGCAAGCAGCTCTTGCTGCTGATTAGGGCATACAAGCAGTTCTCTTTTAGTGGCACGAAATGTAACCGCTATTGTGAAAACAATGTGTTAAAGAACAACTGTACATAATACCGTGCTGCTAACCGGTTACTGTACTTCACAGCTGCCAATATGTGGACATTATTACTAGAAACAATCAATGTAAGATGCATTTTGTTTAGTCAAGAAACAGACGATTTTTGGGTTACGTTTCCGATCGTTGATGACCTTTTGAGGATGATGCTCTAAGTAACGGTGCTTCTCACTGACAGGAAAGCATTATTCATTTAACATCAACTTGACGCCAACATTTTTGTAATTTTTGCTTTCAAGCAAATTAATATTTTGTGTTCGAAAATTCTCTCTTTGGCTGTCATTTTTTCATGCTTCGCAATGATCTAGAACAGGAGTTGGGAACTTATTTTTATTACGGTCCGCACAAATTGTGTAATGTCGTCGGCGGACCGCAAAGATTAATTAATCTGATCTCTTGACTTACTGTCTAGAGAGACTTCTTTTGACTTACTGTGTACGTGTTTGCTTATCATGACTTCATTTTGACACGACGTTGTGTTCTACTCTATCACGGGCAAATGAAATTCTGATGCGGGCCATATGTTCACACGGGCCGCAAGCTCCCCATGCTTGGTCTAGAACTCTACAACAAAGCAAAATTTTTTTGCAAAACAGCTGAAGTGCATTGAGAAAGCAATTCAAACCACATATGATGATGATGCAAACATTTGTTTCTTTTCCATTTAGGTTCAAATGTAAGATATTCACAGGTGTAATATGAAAAGATTTTGCCAACTGAAATATGCAATGCTCCTACTAAGACTTATTTTGTGATGATTTAGTGATTAATGTTTACGTGTTTCATCGGCGTGCTTGTCAAGCAAACATGATAATAAGAAATCAAATGAACTTGGCAATACCTGAAAGAAAACACTTATTTCATTTGGACTGCTCTGGATTGGTTGATGAGCTACATTACATGAGTAAGATTTTGGCTTAATGCTTATTTTCTTTTTTCTTTTTAGTTCATTTCTATTTGCCTTCGTTTTAAGCGTTTTTTTATTTTGTTTGATCATTTTGTGCTGGCATGATTATCTGTTTCTTTTTTGTTTTCGTGTGTTCCTTTTATTTATTCTTTTTCCTTTTATGGATTCTTAGTTGACTGCTGTGCAGCATTACTAATGCTCATTTTTTTACATAAATACTGCCAGCAGTTCTCCTGTGTTTCAGGTTGGGTACACGACAAACGACTGGTAAGCTTGTGCTCCGAATGGCTACGACCCAGCGACACGATCCGAGGACTGTCTAACCACAACATCGTTATCAAGACTCTCCGCAGAGCGTCAGTGTTGAGCTCTGGCAGGCGGGGCTTCATGGTTTCCATCTGCTTTGAGATCTTCTGAACGTGCCTTGGCGGCTGGAAGGACGTGCTATTTGTTGCTTCGCTTACTTCTTGTTGTCGTGGTTGCTCATTGATTTGGCTTTTGTTGTTGAATTTTGTATGGGTCTAACGCAGTCTTGCTATGTAACGGAAGGTTTTGGGATGGTTTTACTTCGCTACCTCGGCTTCTTTATGGCCCGTGACCAGTCACGACCATCCGTAGACCCACCGCGTGGCTGTATCAATGAATTCTTGCAAGCACGTTAGCCTATACCAGTGGTTCCCAGCCGGGGGTCCACAGACAGGTTTTTCGGGGTCCATGGCCTTTGTTGTCAAAGATGAAACCAAAATAGCAAAATTTCAAAATACTCGGCATGGTGGAGTGTCTAGCTTGTAGAAGACGATGAATCGAGCGCAAATCTGCAGGCCGGACTGAAGGGCAACACAAGATCTGGCTCATGAACGTACATGGTCATCGGAAGGATTTTTCAAGTGGGAGCCAGTGGCGGGTTGTTCCATAAGGAGGCCAAAGAGATTTGTCCAGAGGACAACAGTTGTGAAATTTCATTTTACCAACATGAAACTGAGAGATGAACTTTTTTCTACTGAAGGCAGCACATTTCAAACGCCAGGGTCCTTTCCGACGCCCACAGCGGCAGTGCAGGCAGCGACACGAGCAGCTGCAGCATGACAGTGTGAATAAAAAAGAAAACGTGTCTTCTTTNATGTGGTGGCGGCTGAATTGTACACGCCATTTGTGGGAAATGAGGCTGAAAGCCTTTTTCAAGGGCCCCCCTCATAAAAAAACTGCTTATTTGATTTTGTTTCTTTTTTAATTCATTTTTGACTAGAGCAGAAAATCCTTGCTCGCAAAAGTAGGTTGTTGGCATGCAAACAAGAACTGAAATAGCTTTTTGACTGAAATGGCGATATTTAGGAATGCTGAGAAGTGATACCAAAAAATCAGCGTAGTTAATAAATTTTCTAAACTATATTTTTTGAACCAAATTTGACAGCAGCTAAATAATTCATTTCTTAAGTAACCGAAGTCGAAACCCTTAGCTGTAAGGCGCTGTATGTTCCGCAAGTGAGAGCTTTCATCCGAATAAACATCTCTTGGAAAATGGACTTCGAAATTTTGTTGTATAATATTCAGATGCTCGTGCACAATTGATTGATTTTTTTTCCACGTTCGTGTCCTCAATCTCCCATTTACTAGTTGGGAAAAAATTTTGCAAACATTTAAAATCTGAAAAACCGCTTTCTACTACTTTGCTTTGTCATAACTTCAACATTTCTTTGAAGGCCTGAACCTTACCGACAACTGCATAAACGTCATATCCCTTTGCTTGTAATGACAAATTCAAACGATTTTGTGTTCTAACAAGAAGGACAATTTTGCAATCCAAAAGTTGTCTTGAAAATTGGTGGACATTAGGTTTGAAATGAAACACCCGCTTTAAAACTTTTCCTCTGGATAATCTGCATACATCAGTATTATAGGGCAAACTCATTACGTCATCTCAAATGTCTTTGCATAGTTCTGAAAATATTCGATGCTTCTTTGAATGTGAGTGGATGAAATCCACAATTTTTATGACATCAGCAAGAACAATCTCCAGACCTGATGCCATGGACGTCGGAAGGGTTTTTCCAGAGGGGGCCAACAGTGGTGAAATTTCATTTGCCCAACCCCGAACGTAAGAGAAAAACATTTTTTTGCTAGAAGTTTTATAGTAAACTATCACATTTTAAAATCCAGCGGAAAAGGTCCCCCTGCCTCCTTCCGACGCTAATATAAACGAACATGTTATTTCACTTTAACAGAGATACGCGAATTGAATTACCCTCCCTTAGCAGTGCTTTTTACACATGATTCCGCTTTTTAGACGCTTCGATTGTTATGCAACATTGCAACAACGTCAATTTGGTACGTGAAAAGTACTATGAAACACTCCTGGTTTTTGGCGCGCAAAGCAGATGATAGCCTTTTCTAGTGGTTACTACTTGTACGTAACATTATTAACTAGTTTTATTAAAGGCGTCCACAGGTTTCAGCCAAATCGTCAAAAGGGTCCATGACACTGAAAAGGTTAGGAACCACTGGCCTATACCACTTACGCATCCTGTATAACCCACTGGACTGTTATTTTGTTTGTTACATCACTGTACACTTGGTAGTTTGTTTTGGTTACCGTAGTTGTTCCTAGTGTGGCCTTTTCCTTTCCAATGTAAAGTGGGCAGCTGGGGTTGCAAATTTTTAATTAGATTTCCTTTATTGGTAACTTTACTGCTTGTGGGTTTTATTTTATTTTATTCTATTTATACTTCATGCACTTCGCAGAACGGATGATGCCTACATCGTAGGCGAAATATATACTCTGTAAGATTTTAAAGTGTCTGATTCTTTGCTGAGAAAGGATCTCTTTCCATAGACATGAGTATGATTACTCACTTAGCTTTTGCAGAAGTGACAGGATCATTTTTGAACTGTTTGTTACAGTAGCTATGATGTTACGAAATTGATGCTTTTATGAAATCTAATCTCGTGCACAAATTTACGTTGATTGAGGCAGCTCAAACGAAGTATCACAGCAAAAATCCCATAGATTTTGCAGACCACTAAGTTAAAAAAATTGAATGGAATTTACACATCAGGTCACCACTAGTAAAACTTTTGAAACGTTTTCGATTTGATAACAACTAATTTTTGTTGGTTATCATTGCTTGTGTAACTTACGATTTTATTTCCCTCTTGATGATTTTGAGTTGTTCGCTTAACTTTAAGCTCATATTCAAAAGATTGTTGTTGATTAATAACGAAATCACACTTTCTACCAGTACATTATTCGCTACATTAGCAAACTGTGCACCGACTTACGCTTCCGATTCGGGCAAGGCAAATTGAGAAAAGCAAAAAGAAGATCCAGAGAACGTTGTTTTTCTTTGTAGAGTTAATTTCTTTCTCCTTTTGCTCACTGATCTTGGAGTCATTATCCCCTTAAATGCACAACATAAACTATATGCATGAATAGTTGTTTGTTGGTAGGGACACGAACAACACCATGCCTCATGAACAGGGCCGGCCCTAGCAGATTCGGGGCCCAATGCAAGACCTGGGTGCGGGGCTCACTGCAAGACCTAGGCGCGGGCCCCTCTGAACAGTGATTTTATGACGTCATCGTGTTCTGTCAACCGTGCTACGATCGTGGTAGAGTGCAGATATACAGTGCAGCACTAACACGAGAATTGAGCACGTTTGCTAACGTTCGAGAGGAAATTTGCTCGTTCTGACGAGAGCGTTCTTTGTCGACAATGAAATTTATATGGCGTTTCTACTGAATTCTCAAGCGCAAGGTGCATCTGGTAAAAATGAACAATTTAACCAAACAACATGGCGCGGGGCCCAATGCAGCTGCATCGGTTGCATCGGCTTAAGGCCGGCCCTGCTCGTGAATTTAATGGGAAGGCTACAGCAGCTGAAGGAGTACGTTAGTGCGTTATTGTAGCACATAGCCAGTAAAAAAGACAGTAGATTCTGCAAGCACAGCCATGCAGTTGATATCAAATGACATTGATTGGCAGTAAAAGCAATTTATATTTTAAAACTAATTCTTTAACACAAGTGATGATGGAGTCATTTTTTCTGCCCTTTGGTGAAACGACTTCTGTTATTAACTAAGATTTAAACTTCCGGCAAAACTTAAAACTGGACCGGAGCGTATCGTATTTCTGGATGAACTGCTTTGCATCCAAAGTTGATGCAACAATCATCGTGGACAGCTGCACTATAAATTAACTGCTGTGCGTCCACCAATTTTAGCAGTTATTTTTTGCTTTGCTGCCAGGGCAGGGTGCTCTATGTGGCTTTTTTACACCCAGGGTTTTCACTATTTCGTTTGAAACTTGACACATAACCACGGAGTGTCACGTTTTTTAAAACTCATCCAACCGTTAAGAAAGCTGTTACCGCCAAGGGACAGGCTGAGTGCAGTTCAATACGCTGCTGTTCAAACAAAAGATGATCGCCATAAATTACTGGCTGATAAACTTCAACACGTTTACTTTGCGATGCAAGCAAATAAATGGAAAACAATATTCTACCACGTACGAACGCGCATCAACTGTAAAGGTGCTACATGACAAAAATGCAGAAGCTTTGTATTTGTCTGTTGGTATATTTTTGTACAACACTTGTGGCAGACCTATGTGGCCTGATATTGGCTGTTTGCCCAGTTTTTAAAGCCCTGGTTTTCAACATATATTTTGCTAAGTGCCCGGTCACGGGAATGTTTATGAAGTCCGAAATCTTGTGTGTTGTTTTTAAAACACAACTTTAATTCTTTTCAATTTTTTACATGTTTGCAACATTGTTAGCTTAATTGCTAATTGCATTACTTTCAGCGCACTATTACTATCACTATTGCTTATTTGCAGGTGACAGTTATACTGTACTATGAATATCCTCAGGAACCTGAAACAATGTCGGTTTTCTACAGTTTTATTAAATTCTTTCGAGAAAGTGTGAGATCTGAAACTTTTTCATCTCCTTTAAACTCCATGAAAAACTCAATGTTAACGTAGAGCAAAGCGATGTATTTTTATTGATAGACCGTTTTCTTTGTGCAATTCCTAATGCATGTTTCACTTCTACACTATGTGCAAAAGGAAACTTTTTCTGTACATTTCTACTAAGCAAGCCTGCAACTTCTGCTTCGCAGTTCCTAATATGAAATGTGAAAATCAATGAGCAAAAGGCTTTCCTTGTACCTTTTCCGGCAAAAAAACGTAAACGGTTTTACCTTGAGAAATATTTTCAGGAGTATTCCGTAGAGACATGACTTTTTGCGATTATTTCCTTTCAATGCTACAAATGAATCAATTTTCTAGAAGGTTCTGCTCTTTCAATGTTCAGCTGTCTCGCTCGAGTACACTTTAACGTTTTTATCCCAACACTTTCAAAATATAACTGATTCTTTTATCAAGCAGATAAATTAGATCTTCTGGCGATTTTTTATTATTAGCCGACGTTTCGCCCACCTGTTCAAGTGGGCTTCCTCAGGGCAATGTCTTTTAACCACGTATAACATTCAACTTACTAATGACAAGAAACAATGAGCAGTATGACGTACAAAGACAAAAAACGCAAAACTGACCATCA